>CEVA01243646.1_pt1 | contig 19798 bp, 18 predicted proteins | sample 361521 | NCBI WGS metagenome assembly CEVA01 (sample SAMEA2622823, study PRJEB7988) | marine metagenome | isolation source: saline water (ENVO:00002010), including
AAAATTATTTCAAAAATTATACATATAGATTCATTTAAAAATTTAAAATTAAATAATTTCAGTGATGAAGTCAATAAAATAAAAATAATTTTAAATGAATATCCACATGATGATAATTTCTTATTAATAGACCATTATGATATAGATACAAATTTTGAAACTATATTAAAAGAATTTTTTAAAAAAATTTTTGTAATTGATGATTTAGCTAACAGAAAACATAATTGTAATTTATTAATTGATCATGGTTACTATAGGTCCCAAAATACTAGGTATGATTCACTAATATCAAAAAATACAATGAAATTATTAGGTCCAAAATATGCAATAATCAATACTAAATTTAAAAATCAAAATAAAACTTTTGATGATGAAAAATTTTCTATAAAAAATATTCTAATAACATTTGGAAGTGTAGATTCAACAAATGAATGTGAAAAAGTTACTGATGCCTTGTGTTTGATTAATAATAAAAACTTCAAAATCAGTGTAATTGCTGGAATGTATAATCCTAATTTTGAATATCTTGAAAAAAAATATAAGAAATATGAAAATATCAAAATTTTTCGCCATGTAAATGAAATAGAGAAATTAATGTCAAATTCTGATCTATGTTTTGGTGCTGGTGGTACTACAAATTTTGAAAGATTCTGTTCTGGTCTACCGTCTATTGTAACAATTGTAGCTGATAATCAAAAAGATGGTGTTGAATATTTATCTAAAATGGGACATGTAGTTAATTTAGGTATGGCAAAAGATGTAACAATTCAAAGTTATGTTGATAAATTAAAAAATCTTGATTTAAATCTATTATATAAAATGGCAAAAAATAATCAAAAATTTATAGATGGTTTGGGTAGTTTTAGGATAAAAAAAGAAATAAGCAAAATGATAAATGATGTATGATGACAAAGTTTCAAATTAAAAATTACGAAATCTCAATAGATTCTAAACCTTTCATTATCGCCGAGGCAGGAATAAATCACAATGGTGATGTCGATAAAGCTCTAAAAATGATTAAGGTTGCAAAAAATGCTGGAGTTAATGCTATAAAATTTCAAACTTTCAAAGCTCATGAATTCATAACTGATTCTTCATTAACTTATACATACAAATCTCAAGGAAAATCAATCACAGAATCACAATTAGACCTTTTCAAAAGATGTGAATTAACACATGAAGATTTTAGTAAAATAAAAAAAATGTGTGATAATGAAAAAATTATTTTTATGTCTACGCCACAAAATGAATCTGATCTTGATTTTTTATTAGAATTGGATATACCTGCAATAAAAGTTGGTTCTGATGATTTTACAAATATTCCATTACTCAAATATTATTCTAAAACAAATCTTCCGTTGATTGTTTCATGTGGTATGTCAACATTTGATGAAATTAAATTTACTTTAGAAACAATTGGTTATCTTAATAATTATCCTGTAGCATTACTTTTAACAACCTCTGAATATCCAACACTGCCTGAAAATGTAAATTTAAATAAACTTAAAACGTTACGTGAAAAATTTCCTACAATACCATTAGGATTTTCAGATCATACTCAGGATAATTTAGCATCATCTATTGCAGTTTCTTTTGGTGCATGTATATTTGAAAAACATTTTACTTTGGATAAATCATCATATGGACCTGATCATTGGTTTTCATCTAATCCATCAGAACTTAAAATTTGGTGTAATTCTATTAGAACTTCATATGATATGATGGGTAATGGCAAATTAGTACCAACTAAATCTGAGATTCAAATGAAATCTTTAGCACGACGAAGTATTATTGCACTAAACGATATTGAAATTGGTGATATATTAAATAAAAATAATATTGGATTACGTCGACCTGGAACTGGATTACAACCAAAAATATTTGAATCTATTCTTGGGAAAAAAACATTGAAAAAAATAAAAAAAAACTCACTATTGACCTATAATGATTTTGAAAAGTAATTTGCTTATATAAGAAATCATTTTCATTAATCATCATTAAGTAAAATTGTTTAAATTAGATAATTAAATTGAATTTTTATAATGGACTCACGTGTTGTAAGGATATTCACTCGTTCTCGAGAACGTGATTTACTGAATGAATATCCATTACCTGAATATCCCATGGGACCTGAATTTCAAGAGAATTTTCTTGAACATGGAGTTAAAGATAGAGTAATGAAATGGGGTGTCACTGCACATTTTATGAATGAAGAATATTATAAAGATCCAATAATAAAAAAAATGAAATTAGATTCAGAAGAACCACCATCAACAAAAGATGAATTAGGTTCTTTAGCACATTGGCATCTTTGGAAACTTTTTAAAGAATTATTTTTAGAACTTTATAATTTTTTGAATTCAATAAATGAAAAGTTCATTAATGATTTCATGAGGAATAATACAAATTAAAATGAAAACACTAATTGTTGTTGCACATCCTGACGATGAAGTTCTCGGTATGGGTGGAACCATAAAAAAACTCTCTAAACAAGGTCATGATATAAAAATTATTTTTTTATCAACTGGAATACTTGCTAGAAGAGAATTACACAGTAACTCTTCAAATAAAATATTTAATAAGAAATTTCTCTCTACTGTAAAAAATAAAATATCAGAATTACAACATGATGCAAAAAAATCATCAAAAATCTTAGGAATTGATGAAATTGAATTTATGGATTTTCCTGATAATGAAATGGACACTATCTCCAATTTACAAATTACAAAAACAATTGAAAATGCAATAGATGATTTTAAACCTACTGTAGTCTATACAACTCCTCAATACGATGTTAATGTTGATCATACATCAATGTTTCATGCAACATTAACAGCAACAAGGCCACGAAAAAATTATCATGTAAAAAAAGTTTTTTCATTTGAAGTTTTATCTTCTACTGAATGGTTTTTTCCTGTTAGCTTTACACCAAATACTTTTGTAGATATTAGTAAAGAATTAGCATTTAAAATTAAAGCAATAAAAGCATACAAAAATGAGTTAAGAGAATTCCCACATCCAAGATCAATTATTGCAATAGAGGCTAATGCTCGAAAATGGGGATCTGTATCTGGATTTAATTTTGCAGAAGCCTTTTCTTTAGTTCGTTCACTTGATGGCTAAATCAGATTATATTCACTATCGGCAAAGAACAGATCCATTAAATTTTCATTTTTTCAATGTGTTCATTAGCAATTATTTCTAATACTTCCTTTTCTTTTTCTAAAAATTTCATCATTTTATCTTCTGTAGTGTTCACATCCACAAATTTACCTGAATAATGAAAATAATCATTTATGCTATCACCGAGATCTGAAATACTAAAATTAAATGAAACACTTTCTGTAAATTGAATATATTTTTCAATATCACTTGGATTAATTTTTTGCTTTAATATCACTATTATGTCCTCTGAAAGTTTGTTTATATTATTTATTTTACTCTTAAAAACATATTTTTTAATAGCAATTATTAAAAAACCAATCTACAGAATGTAATCAATTAGATGAATAATAAAATACTTTTTTGGATAGATGATAGTTTGATAAATTTTGGAATTGCACATTCATTACAAGAAAATGATCAGTCTGAATTATATTCAATAATATCTGTCGCTAATAAAAAAAAAGAATTTTTTAAAAAACAAAATTTGGTTGGGTTTAAAAAAATTTGGTTTCATAATGACATTAAAATTAATTCATCACTCAAACATTCAACTGAATATCTCGAAAACTTTGAAAAGAGATACAATATTGATTTATGGAAATTAATCTATAACGATAGAATCTTTTATAATTTTAATGAATTTTATAAATTTTCTAAAGATGAGGTTTTAGGAATTGTAGAAGAAGAAATTAGGTTCTTTGAAAAAGTTTTGGATGATGTAAATCCAAATTTTGTATGTTTATTACCAGTACTAAGACCATCTTATCTTTTCTATTTAATTTGTAAATCTCGAAACATCATTCCTATAATGTTAAACGCAAGTAGAATTCCTGGAAAATCAATTATAAATTCCGATAATCATGAATCACAATTTAAAAAATCTGTTGACAGTTCAACTAAAATTATTCCTAAATTATCTTTGAATGAATTTTTAAATCAAAGTATGCATAAACAGGTTTCTGAAGAATCAAATCATTGGTTAAAACCGAATATGCGTTTCTTATCTGCAGGTTTAAAATTTCTTTTATCTGAAAATAGTAGTAAAAATTCAAATTATTCTTATTTTGGCAGAACAAAAATTAAAGTTTTGATAAATTATTTTTATGATCTATTTCGTGTTAGAAAAAGAGAAAATTGGTTAAATAAAAATTCAGAATATGATATTAAAACAAAAAAACCCTTCATATTTTTTCCATTACATTTGGAACAAGAAATGTCATTGCTTATACGAGCTCCATTCTATACTAATCAATTAGAAATAATAAAAAATTTAGTTAAATCTTTACCAATAGGTTATGAATTGTATGTAAAAGAACATCCTTTAATGTATGTACGTAGTTGGAGAAAAATTTCAATATACAAAGAAATTATGAATCTTCCAAATGTAAGATTAATTCATCCTTCTGTTGATTCAAATGAATTATTAGAAAAATGTAGTCTGGTAGTTACTATTTCAGGCACTGCTTCCCTTGATGCAGGTTTCTTCCAAAAACCAGCAATTGTCTTCTCAAAAAGATCTGACATCCCAATTTTATCTCACATGCATCTTTTACAGAATTTTGAAGAAATTCCATCATTAATAAAAAAATTAGTTAATTCGAAATGTGATAACGATGAGTATTTTCAATATATTGATTTTCTCAAGAAAAATTGCTTTGATTTGGATTTTCCTGATTTAGTCAAAAATTATGATGACTACTTTCATTATTCTGGTTTTCTTACAGATATGGAAATTGATGTGATTAAGATGGAAAAATTATTATCAAAAATTAAAATTCAAAATGATCTAATTGCAAAAAAGATCATTGAACGAATAAGTTCTGTAAAAACAAGTTTGAACTAGAATTATCATTATTTAATAAAAGGAAATCTACCACACATTCTACAAAATTCAACTCCATATCTCCTTGTTGTAAATGCAGGAAGATTTGGATTAAATTCATATTTACAGTCTGGACATCTATTTTCAGAATTAGTTAATTTTGACGGTGCATCAAAATATTTTCTAAATATTTCGTAGTAATACAATTGTTCTTTTGAATAAATTGTTACATCATCTTTTTCTTTTATTTTTTCTATCTTTTTTTCATATGATTCTTTTGTGTAAAATGTTTCAAAAAAACCAACTAATCCTACAGAACCAGATCCATCTCCCATGGGCGTTTTATCTCTCCAAAGCAATGTCTTAGAAATTTTCCCTTCAAATGCTTTTCTTAAAATCCATTTACCATACATTTTCTCACGTTCAGAATTAACTTTGAATTTGATAGGGATTTCTTGAGCCAATTTTTTAACTTTTTCATTAAGATAAGGATGTTCAACTTTCATATTGAAATGTTTTCCAATTTTTGATGATGGAAATTTCATCACTTTCCAAATTTTTTTAAGTGTTTCATCTATTTCTTCTTCTTTTTTTGTGAACAAGAAATTGTATCCACCAAATAATTCATCTGCAGCATCCCCTGTGATTATTGAATTTTCTCCTTTATTTTTTGCCATTTCAAATGTTAAATACATGCCAACAAAATTTCTTACTTCAATAAAATTAAAATTCTGAAAAATTTTAATTAATTCATCAATTACCGGTAATAATTTCTCAAAATTCACATATTTGATTTCTACAGGAATATTAAATTCGTCTTTTGCAATTTCAATAAATGTATTATCTGGAGCTGTATAATCTGAAACAATAACAGAAACTCCATGGATTTTCTCTTTCAATAAATAAGCAATAATTGTACTATCTAATCCACCTGAAAATGATAGATAATTTGATTTACAATCATTAGAAGCTTCAACTAGTGAGTCATACAATTTAGAAATATATTCTTGCATTTTATTTTTTTCCAAGTCTTTGTTTATAGATTTTACTTCTTTTCAAATTAATATGAATTATACCAAGTTTTTATTAATCTATTTAAAATTATACAATTATGAAATTATTAGTTACAGGTGGTTTAGGTTTTATTGGTAGTAATTTTATTACTAATTTAATAAAAAATTTTCCGGATATTCACATAACAAATGTTGATGCTGAATTACTTGGTTCAAACCACCAAAACCTCTCTGAAATAAGTAACTCATCTAATTATAATTTTGTTAAAGGAAATATAACAAATAGGATTCTGATGGAAAAATTGATCGATGATACAGATTGTATTATTAATTTTGCAGCTGAATCATTTGTTGATCGAAGTATATTGGATGCAAATCAATTTCTTGTTTCAAATATACGTGGAACATACACTCTATTGGAAATTCTTCGACATAATAAAAAAAGAATGGTTCAAATTTCTACTGATGAGGTATATGGAAGCCTAAAAACTGGTTCTGCATTAGAAGAAACAAAATTTAATCCTTCTAATCCTTATGCTGCTACAAAAGCATCTGCAGAATTACTGATTAATTCTTACGTCATGACTTATGGACTTGATTGTGTAATTACTAGGTGTACAAATAATTATGGTCCACGACAATTTTATGAAAAATTAATTCCTAAAACAATCCTTCTTGCAAGCCAAAATAAAAAAATCCCAATATATGGTACAGGAAAAAATATTCGGGACTGGATATATGTTGATGATCATTGTGCTGCTGTGCATAAAGTACTTGATGAAGGAAAAACTGGTGAATCTTACAATATTTCATCTAATAATGAGATCGATAATTTAACAATTGTGAAAAAAATTCTTGAAATTATGAACAAATCAAATGATTTGATCGAATTTGTTGATGATCGTCCAGGGCATGATTTACGTTACAGCTTAGATTCATCGAAAATACGTAATTCACTTAATTGGAATAATATAACAAACTTTGAAGAAGGTTTACAAAAAACTATTGAATGGGTTGAAATTGAGTCCAAAAATAATAATATTGATCCAAATATTTTGAATTCAACTCCTTGGAAAAAATAACTAATTTAACAAATAATTAATAACTATACGAATTTAGAAATTATAATGACAGAATTTTTTGAAAAAATTTTAGAAACTAAAAAAAGAAAAAATGAAGATATAATTATAAAAAAAATTGATGAAAAAATTATTTCATTACGTGTCATTGATGAATCAAATGAAACATTAGAATTATCAACAAAATGGAGAAATGATAATCAAAAATGGTTTCAAACTAGTTTTAAACCAACAATAGAAAGTACAAGAAAGTGGATCAAAGAAACAATCCTGAATGACAATGACAGAATTTTGTTTATGATTTTTTTTGATAATAAAAAAATTGGGCAAACAGGTTTAGACCGATATGTAATCAAGGATAATTCAATAGATATTACAGGAACATTAAAAGATCCATGTGTAAAAGATAGAAGAATTATGGAGACCACAAGAAAAGCATTATGTGAATGGGCTTTTGAGTATCTAGACGTTTCAAAGATTATTTTTCGTGTTTTTAGTGATAATTATAGGAACATAAATCTTATAGAAAGATGTGGTGGATTAACGGTTAATTCAATTCCAATGAAAAAGTTAGTTAAAGATGATTATCCGAAATGGATTGAAGTGAAATCAGATCAAGATGAAGATATTGCTGAAAGATACCTGAATATAATGGAAATAAAAAAAGAAAATTTCAAGAAAGATTAACAAACTTTTAATTATAGCCTGCGTTATCGCCTTCTCACATTTCGCTAGTAGAAAGGCAATTTCTGAAGTCACGAAGCTCTCAAAATTGAAAAAATTATTATTCTGCAAATCTATTTGTGTATAATATTATTTTTTCAATCTGCGAATTTGATAAATTTGAATGCATAGGTAAAGTTACAATTTGTTTTCCAATAGTTTCTGTTATAGGTAATTTTTTTCTATTTTTGTTTTGATATAACGAGAATGTATGAATCGGCTTATAATGGGTACCAGTTTGAATTCCTTTTTTTTCCATTTCTTCTCTAAATTTTTTTCTATTTTTTACAAGTATCCAGTAAAGATGATATGAACAGTCTTTAATGAACGGCATTTTTTTATGAATTTCAATCTCGGAAAAATAACGTTTTGCAATTTTTTTCCTAATTTTATTCATTGAGTTTAATTTTTTTAATTGTTTAATTCCAATCCCTGCAGATATTTCATTCATGTAGTAATTATCTCCAATTTCTTTTATGTCGTAATCATCATTAATTCTATTTGTTATTCCGCACCATCGTTTACTTTGAATTTTTTCCTTAATTTTTTTATGATTTTTATCATTAATTGCAATTAATCCTCCTGTAGGCATTGCTAAATTCTTAACAGGATGAAAACTAAAACAGACTGCAAATCCGTGACTGCCAATTTTCTTTTTGTTGTATATTGTACCTGCTGCATGAGCTGCATCCTCAATTATAACCAAATTATTATCTTTTGATATTTTCATAATTTTTTTCATATCACATGGCATTCCTCCAAAATGCACTGGAATAATTGCTTTGGTTTTCTTTGTAATTAATTTTTTTATATTATCTGCTCCTAAACAAAGTGTCTTTGGATCCACATCTGCAAAAACAGGAATGCCGCCATTCATTAAAATACAATTTGCAGTTGAAACAAAACTTAATGATGGTAAAATTACTTCTTTATTGTTAATATCAATTAATGATAATGCAATGTTTAGTGCCGCAGTTCCACTATTTACTGCAAGACATTGGTTAGATTGAATATATTTTTTAAACTCAGTCTCAAATTTTTTTACGTTTCCAACACCTGATCCTGATGCCCAAAATTTACTTTGTAAAATATCTACTACAATTTTTTCTTCTGATTTGTCTATATTTGGTTCAAATAAATTTATTTTATTTTTCAATCGCACTCATCCACCCTTCATAATCTTCTATTACTTATCTTAAAATTGCTTACTTCTATATTTTGTTGATTAATTATTATTCATGGTAATGATTAAAACGGTCTTTTTTTGAGATAAATATATTGAAAAAAGATCTTGTTGTTGGCTTAGGTGAAATAGGTCTTCCAATCTATAAATTATTTTCTAAATCATCTATTACAGCAGGATTTGATATTAATCCAAAACTAATTCCATTTATGAATAAAAAAAATCAATCATTACCTGTTCGATTTATTCATGTTTGTATCCCATACAACAAAAATTTTCTGGCTCACATTGTTAAAATCAATAAAGACTATGAACCTGAAGGAATGATAATACATAGTACTATTGAACCATCCACTACCAAAAAAATTCAAAAAAAATTAAAAATTCCTATAATTTACAGTGCTACAAGAGGCGTTCATGCAAGAATGTTAAATGATATGAAACGTTATACCAAATTTTTTGCTATTGAGAAAAATGCGCCAAGAAAAAAATGGGCATGTGCTGAGTATGCAAAACTTTTGAAAAAATCTGGTCTAAAATATAAACAAATGTCTTCACCTAAAACTCTTGAATTAGGAAAAATTCTCTGTGATACAAGTTATTATGGTTGGCTCATTAATTTTGCACAGATAACTAAAATCATATCTGATCGTGAAAAAGTTGATTATGATGAAATGTGGTCATTTGCAGACGAAATTCATAAATTTTTGGGTAATAGACCTAAAATGTTCCCCGGATTTATTGGTGGACATTGTGTGATTCCTAACCTAAAATTAATCGAAAATGAATCACTAAATCAAATTAATCAAATTAATAATCTTTTTAAAAAAATTCAAAAACTATAATTCCTTTAATCGTTGTTTGATGAAATCAATTTCTTCAACAGGGGTAGGATCAATATTTGAAATAATTGCTTTGTATATACTAACATAATCTAAAAAATAAATCAGTGATGTAATTTTACTTAATACATTACCTTCTGGAGAAAAAATTTCTTTATACTTGATATTTTTTTCTTGAAAAAATTCTTTAATAATTTCCCATCTCTCTTTTGTTTTAAAATGATCATCTTTTCCTTGAAGTAGAATTGGTTGAAATTTATTTGGTTTATTCCATGCAACTATTCCGTTATGACAAGTTTCTATCACGTCTTCAACTATAACGTGTGTTTTAGCATTTTCTTGCATAGAATTTTTAAATCTAATTGCAGTTGATTGTAATCCCCAGGGATAATACATTACTGGAATACTTTCTAACCATTGAGCAATTTGTAATGCATCATTTGTTTCAGTTAAATTTTGGGATGAAATAGATTTTTTGATATTAAATAATGATTTTATTGATTCATCTACATCCATCTTTCTTATGGGGACAATATCTTCTAATACATTTAGTGATGCATATAAAAATCCTAAAAATGATGCTCTAGGTGAATGTTCTTTTTTGATTTTATAAAAATCCAGTTTTTTCTTTTTACAAAATTCTTCCATTTTTCCTCCTGATGATAATGCGATGACTTTTGCGTTTGTTTTTTCTGCACTGTCTAATATTGATAATGTCTCAGTTGTATTTCCTGAAATACTTGTTGTTACGATTATTGTATTCTTATCCACAGTTTTTGGTAATTCGTATCCTTTTACAACACTTACATGCATATCTGTTTTTGAAAGAATTGAAGAAAATACGTCTCCAATAGCTCCTGAACCTCCCATTCCAGCAAATACTATGTGATCAATATCCCTAATCTCAATTTTTGAAAATGTCTTTGAAAAATACTCTTTTGCAATTTCTGGCCAATTATCATATACTCTATGCATATTTTCTAAATCTATCGCAGAAATTTCATTTTTTGTTATCACAATTGAGAAAGAACAATACTAGATTAATAAAATCTTGGACTGATAATATCAATCAATACAAACTTTTAATGGCATTAACCTGAATTTTTCTTTATGAAGCCTAATTTCCACGTACACATTTTGGAAAAACACCAAACTAAATCTATTACTGATTCACATGTTAATGGAGAATTAACAATACTTTGGAGAGACTGGGATAAAATAATAAATGATCCAAAAATGATCTACCTAAATTCAATTGAACCGTTAGAAATTAAGGGTCCACATATTCATAAAAACCGAACAAGTTATTTTTTTTGTATTGAAGGAGAAATTGTTGTTGTTGTACAAGACAATGATGGTGTTTATCACGAAATCCATGTATCATCAAATGAACCTAAATTAATTGAAATATCAAATGGAATTCCTACTGCAATTGTAAATCCACTAAGAATAACCTCGAAAGTACTTGTTTTAGCAGATATTTCTTGGAAACCAAACGATGATGAAATGCAAAATGTAACTTTTACAAAGTATGATTGGAATAAATGGAAAAATAATGATGGAGAGTGAATTCAATCAACAATATACTATTATTAGATTCACATGTCGATATTTCCAAAATTAACCTTTCAGATTATGAAGGACTAAAAATAATTTCTTTTGATTTTGAAACTCACACGATATTAAATGAAAAAAATTTAGAACATTTAATTTCAGATGAATTACTTTCTAATACTAATTTACTTATGATCCAAAAAAGTGCTTATTCACTTTCTCAATGGTTTAATGAAGAATCAATTAAAGAATATTTAAAATATGAAAATGTAAATCTTGGTTCACTAGTACAATCTGAATTTATTAATATTTTAGTAAATTATTCAAAAAAATTTCAAGAATGTTTGAATATTATAGAAAAGTTTGGTACTGAAGTAAATTACATTTCTGGTGGATTAAACTATGAAATTATGAAAGAATTATCTTCAAAACTAATTAAAATTAAATCTAAAAATTCGGATGATCTCTTTTTTCCATTGGATTCAATAAATATTAAAATGAAATTTGGAATTAAAAACATCTCCAAAGAATTTAGTATACCTCAAAATATTTTTAAAAACTTAAAAAAAATTAGTGAAGAATCATCTCGTTTTTTATTGAATTCAGAAATAAATTCAGATAAAAAAACAATATTATTGTCTGAATTTAGTACACTTTCATATGAGCCATTATTATCTAAATTTTCTAATTCTCAGTTAAATGCAGTAATTTTTAACAGAAGACAACCAGCAGTATGGAATAAAAAAACATTTTCTATAATAAAAAATTCTAAAATGATTGTAGAAAATGAAACAACGCTGATTACATCAAAAATTAAATCTAAAATTAAAGAAGACTCTGTGAAAATTGAACAAAAAATCAACAATATGTTTGAAAATTCCCATTTTTTCACATCATTTTTTTCATTAGAAGGAAATTCATTCTGGAAAACATTCTCATTACATTTTATAAAATATTTTAAAGAACGAGCAAAAAATTTTATTTATGAAATACAAATTTCAAAACAGATTTTAGAAAAATATAATTTTTCATTAATACTAATTTTATCTGAAGTTGGGCCAAATGAAAAAATATTGTTACAATTAGAAAATTCAAAAAATATACCTAAACTTCTTCTTCAACATGGATTGATCAATGATTCTATTGAAGGATATGAACATAATATCGCCAACGGTGTTATCCCAATTGAATCAAATGGTGGTATAGTTTGGGGAAAAGTTAATGAAAATTATTTGAAAAACATTGGAATTTCTTCTGAAAAAATTCATACTTTAGGCACTCCTATTTTTGATAATTTAAAAAAATCTAATTCATCTTTTGAAAATAATGATTATGTATTATTTGCAACTTCTGGACCAACAAAAGAGGATTCTTTTGATTTGACCATCAAAACAATTGAAAAAAATATTGAAACGATTAAACAAATTTCGGAAACGGTGGTCAAAAAACATAAAATGAAATTAATTGTAAAGATACACCCCTCTCCAGATGAATTTGATCCAACAGAAATTTTAAAGAAAATTAGTCCTGACATCAAAATTGTCAAAACTGGAAAAATTTCAGATTTAATTAAAGATTGTAAAATATTGATTGTTGTAGATGAATCTACATCTATTATTGATGCTCATTTGTTGAATAAACCTGTATTGTCAATATCAGTTAAAACTGAAGAATTTGGAATACCTACAATTCTTAAAAATGGATCTTGCCTAAAATCTAATCTTGAAACGTTTGATCAAGATTTCTCTAAAATTATTAATGATGAAAATATACGAAAAGAAATAAAAAACAATACTGATGAATCTATTAAAAATTATATCTCTAATACTCCAAATAATTCAAAAATCTTACTATCATTTTTAGAAAAATATGTTAATGAAACATAAGAAAATATTTATCCCAAAAGAAACTGGTTCATTTAATTGATTAAAGCAGTAATTACAGCAGCAGGTTTAGGAACTAGAATGTTACCAATGACAAAAGAAACACCTAAAGAAATGTTGCCAATATTTATGAAAACTAAAAATAATTATGTTATACTCCCTATGCTTCAACTAATTTATGAGCAACTTTATAATTTTAAAATTAGAGATTATTGTTTTGTTGTAGGTAGAGAAAAACGCTCAATAGAAAATCATTTTACACCGGATTTAAATTTTCAAAATTATTTATTATTAAAAAATAATTCAATAATAAATAATTTCTATAAAAAACTTGAAAAGTCAAATATAGGTTGGGTTAATCAAAGTAAACCAAATGGATTTGGTGATGCAGTAAAACAATCTGAAAAATTCATTGGTGATGATAGTTTTATTGTTCATGGTGGCGATGTGGCAATTTTGAAAGATAAAGGAAAAAGTTCTTCAATTACTAATATGATAAAAATTGGAAAATCTTCTAATGCATCTGCAGTATTATTATTTAGAAAAGTTACTGATCCAAAAAGGCATGGAGTTCCTACATTAAAAAGAATATCAAAAGGACAATACGAGGTTGAAAAAGTTATTGAAAAGCCACTCAATCCAAAATCGAATTTTGGATTATTGCCAATATATTATTTCAAATCAAATATTTTTAAAAAATTAAAACAAATTAAACCTGGAAAAGGAAATGAATTTCAATTAACAGATGCAATTCAAAAATTAATTACTGATAACGAAAAAGTTCTTGCCCTTCCAATACAAGCCAACGAATCTGTTATTGATGTTGGGACAATTTCATCATACAAAAATGCTTTAAAAACTACCTTTAGCTAGTATGGTTTTTAATTAATGCATAATTCATAAAATTGTGAAAATTTCAATTATTGGATTAGGGTTTGTTGGATTATCCTTTGCTGCTGTGTTAGGCTCTAAAAATTTCTCTGTATTAGGCATAGATAATGATCCTAAAAAAATTATAAAAATTCAGAATAATGAAATTCCATTTTATGAGCCAAAATTAAAAAAATTCCTTAATTCTGCACAAAAAAAATCATTAACTGTATCTGATGATCTTGAATTTGCAGTTAGAAGTTCTGATTTGATATTCATTACAGTTAGTACTCCTTCATTAACTAACGGAGAAATTAATCTAAAATTTATTAAAAATGTTATAACCAAAATTGGTAAAACTCTGAAAAAAACAAAAAATAAACCTCTCATAATTGTCAAAAGTACAGTTATTCCCGAAACCTCTGAGACTGTTTTATTACCATTACTAGAAAAATTTTCACAAAAATCTAACGGGAAAGGTTTTGGATTTTTAACAAATCCTGAATTTTTAAGAGAAGGTAGAGCAATTGATGATACGTTAAACCCTCACATAATTGTACTTGGAGGTAAAAAAAATAATTATATGAAAAAACTATCAAAATTCTATTCTATTCTATACAAAAAAACCACTCCGATTATAATTACTAATTATTCCAATGCCGAATTGATAAAATATGCAAATAATTCATTTTTAGCAACAAAAATTAGTTTTGTTAATCAATTGGCAAACATATGTCAAAAAATACCTAATTCTGATGTTGATATAGTTGCTACCGCAATCGGTATTGATCCTAGAATTGGTAATCAATTTCTTAATGCAGGTCCTGGCTTTGGAGGTTCTTGTTTACCAAAAGATCTAAATGCATTAATTAATTTTTCAGATAAAATTGGATACAAAAATACATTTTTGAATGCAGTAAAAACTACAAACGTTCAACAAGCCAAAAAAATACTATATCTACTTGAATCAATATTAGGAAATCTAAAAAATAAGAAAATCACAATCTTAGGTGTATCATTTAAAGAAAATAGTGATGACATTAGAGAATCTGTTTCAATTAAATTAATTCGTTTATTATTACAAAAAAATATAAAAATATCTGCACATGATCCAAAAGCCTTGTTGAATATTAAAAAAATATTCAAAGATAAAATAACTTATTCGAATACTATTTCAGAAAGTCTCCACCATAGTGATTGTGCAATAATTATGACTCCTTGGAATGAATATAGGGATCTAAAAAATTCGGATTTCAAAGGTATGAGAAAGAAAAATTTGCTTGATACACGTAGACTTCTTTCAACAAAAAAATTAAAACTAAATTATATTGCAATTGGAATTGGAAGTTAGTATCAAACAAGCATAAAGTCTATAATGAATAATTTTTTAGAATGATTGAAAATAATTTGTCTAAATTATCTCTATATTCAATATTTCATGGAAATCTGAATTATTCCTCAATTGATAAAGAAATGTACGAACATATTATCGATACATGCTATTGGCCAATAATCGATCTTGTAAATCAATATAATTTCAAACCCGCAATAGAATTCCCAATAAACACGATTCAGAAAATTAATGATATTGACAATTTATTTATCCCTGAATTAAAAAAACTAATTGATCAGGATAAAATTGAAATTATTTGTTCTAGTAAGGAACAAACTATTTTTCCTTTAATACCCGAATCAATCAATTTTAATAATCTAGAAATTGGAAAAGCAGACTCTGAAAAAATTTTTGGGAAAAAAATAGATATTGCATTTGTAAATGAACAATTATTCAGTTCCGGATTAATTTCAACATATGAAAAATCAAATTTAAAAAATATAATTACAGTTTGGGAATGGGCAAACAAAATTCGTGAAACTAATAATAAAGTGAAATACAATCCAAGTAAATTAGAAACTGTATCTGGTAAAACACTAAATGTATTATGGAGTAGTTACATTGCTTACCAAAAATTTCAACGTTACATAAGCGGTGATTCTGACCAGAATGACTATTATTCATACATACAAAAACAAAAGAGTTCATTACATGATGCATGTTTTCCATTTTATGGATCCGATTTGGAAATTTTTGGTTTCAAAAATCCTGTAGAACGTTCTGATGCAGATGGAAAGGAACTTAAAAGATTTAGAGAAATCTTGGATTTACTAACAGCTGATGATGAAATTGAATTTCTTTTTCCATCTCAAATTTTACAAAAATTTCCGCCCCAAGAAAAAATTTTAATGAATTCTGCCAAATATTCAATTTTACAAAAAAAACAAGATAAATTTTCAATTGCACGTTGGGCTGTTTGTGGCAGAGATAACTCTAGCCGAAATACTACTTGCTATAAAATTTACAAAAAAATTATCCATTTGGAATCACTTGAAGGAAAAAATTCACCTGACCACAAATTTAGAAGTAGATTAATTGATTCATGGGCTAGTGATTTTCGAACTCATACTACTGATTCAAAAAATCATGATTTCTCAATTCTTACCAATACATTGAATTTTGATATTGATCAAAGACTAGATGATATAAAAAATAAAAAATTCAATAACATTTCTTCTGATTTAATAATTTATAATCCAAATGATAATGATTGGGAAAATTTACCATATGAACTAAAATTATCTTTTAAATCAGGAAAAATAAAAAACGATTTCAAAATTTTCTCTGAAAATAAAGAATTGCCATCCCAAGTGGAAAATAAAAAATTTTTTAAAGATGGAAGTCTAAGAAGCTGTCATCTAATTTTTGAACCAAACATCAAAAGCAAATCTTTCATAACAATAACATTGGAAAATCATGAAAATTCCAAAAATGATGATATTGTTTCTTCTGATTCTGTCTCAACAAATAACGTTGAATTATCATTATTGTCTTCTAGAGGAGCTACTATCAATCATCTGATATTTCCAAAAATCTTTGATCAATCATTAATTGGATTTCTAGAACATGGAACTTTTGATGATACACATCTATCACCTGATTTCTATTCAGGACATACCATTTCTTTTGATAGAAATGGGAATAAATCTACAGATTTGATTAAAACTCAAATATCTATGCAATATGATGATAAATCCATTCGAACAAAGCTTTTCTCAAAATTAAAATTACCATTTGGAAATTTGATTAAAGAATTTTTTGTTTATAAAAATTCCCCAATGATTGATTTAAAATATACTTTTTACTTTAAAGATTTCAGACCTGGTTCATTCCGAACTCCAATTTTCACACTAAATCCAAAAAGTTTTGCAAAAAATGAATTATCTTATTCTTTACATAATGGGGGTGAACTTGAATCTTATAATATGTCTGGGGAATTAATTTCTCAAGATGAATCGACAGATCCACGTTTCAGTAATAGTGGATGTCATGGAGCCACTAATTGTTTTATTGATTTAGGTGACAGAAAAAAAGGAATAACTATTTTTTCTGATAAATCAAAATGGTATTCTGTTCCTTTAGTAAATTATCGTGAATTAAACAATGACTATTTTGCAAGAATTTCAAACAGTTTCATGGAACTTGATGATACATCCATGGCATGGTGGAAAGGTAGAAAAAAATTGGAGTTTAGTATACTTGGTAGAAATGACAATATTACAATTAATGAAATAAAGTCTAATCTATTATTCGGTGGATTAGTCTCTAAATCTAATAATAGTCGTGTTTCCATAATAAATTAAATTGACTCAAATAGTTGTTACTGGTGTTGCAGGATTTATTGGTTCAACATTAGCTCAAAAATTACTCGAACAAAATCATCATGTTTTAGGAATAGATTCCATTACTGATTATTATTCTAATCGAATTAAAGAAAAAAATATCGAAATTTGCCTTCAAAAATCTAATTTTACATTTTTACAACAAGATTTAGATAAAATTAATCTGAAAGAAATTTTTGAAAATGTTGAATATGTTTTTCATTTGGCAGGACAGCCAGGTGTTCGTAAAAGTTGGGGAAAAGATTTCAAAATATACAATAAAAATAACATAATTGTCACTCAAAAAATTTTGGAATCTCTAAAGTGTCATTCCACTTTAAAAAAATTTGTACTTGCATCATCTTCATCTGTATATGGAAACCAATCTGGTATACTTAATGAGGAAAAATCTCTTACTAGACCTGTTTCCCCTTACGGGGTAACAAAATTGGCTGCAGAAAATTTAACCAACTTGTATTATGAAAATTTTAAAATTCCTACTATTTCGTTAAGATACTTCACTGTTTATGGACCAAAGCAAAGACCTGACATGGCATTTGCAAAATTTCTCCATTCAATAATTAATGATAAAAAAATCTCCATCTATGGAAATGGTGAACAAACGCGTGATTTTACCTATGTTGATGATATTGTTTCAGCTACAATTAATGCTGCAACAAGTAATCCTGTAGGAAAAATCTTTAACATAGGAGGTGGGTCCGTAATTTCAATTAATCAAATAATCGAAATTATGAAAACTTTGTCCAATAAAGATTTTGAAATTGAATTTACTAATGAACAGAAAGGTGATGTTAAACATACTAATGCAGATATAACTAAATCAAAAGAATTACTCAACTACACCCCAAAAACTGATATTAAAACAGGTCTTCAAAAACAGTTTGATTTTATAAAAAATAATCAAAGTCTTTATGATGGGATAATAGATTAAAAATAATTTACAAATGACTGTTGGAATAATTGTTCAAACCAGAACTGGATCAAGTCGATTACCTTCAAAAGTAATGATGAAAGCAGATGAAGATTCGATAATGCTAGATTATGTAATCAATCAACTTAATCATTCAAAATTACATGATAAATTAGTTATTGCTACAACAGTTCTTGAACAAGACGACGTCATATTTGATCATGTGACAAACAGAAATATTGAATGTTTTCGAGGAGATGAAAAAAATGTTCTTGAAAGACATTATCAATGTGCAAAAAAATATTCTTTATCTACAATTGTTCGAATACCTAGTGATAAACCTCTGATAGATCCTACTATTGTTGATGCTGTAATTGAAAAGTTTCAATCAAGCTCATACGATTACATTTCAAATTTTTCTATAAATGTTGATGCCGGTCATGAATTTTTTTCATCTTTCCCTTCTGGCACTGAAGTTGAAATATTTTCTTTTTCTGCATTAGAAAATGCATTTAAAAATGCTAATACTGCAGAACAAAAAGAACATGTAACTCCGTACATCTATGAAAATCCTAAAAAATTTAAAATTTTCACCATTTCATCAAATAAGGATCTAGGAAAATTCAGATGGGCATTAGATTATGAAAAAGACTTACAACTGATACAAATAATTATTTCTAAAATAAAAAAACGCCCTATTCTAATGAATGATATTTTGGAATTATTTGAACGTGAACCTGAATTACTGAAAATTAACTAGATTTTTTAAATTGAACATTAGGTGCATCGTTTTGGTTTGAAATAACTAACAAACCTCCTTCATGAAGTTGTTTCATTAATTGCATAACTTCTTTTTCGACTTGAGTTCTTTGTAATCCAGTTTGTTGTGCAAACAGATCTACTAATTCTGTTATCTTTCTTTTTCCATTACAAGACTTCCAAAAGTCAATTATTGCTTGATTTACCATAAAACCTTGTTCGTGTTCATTTGCAAGAACCAAAGAACCATCTTCTTGTTT
>CEVA01243282.1_pt1 | contig 19786 bp, 16 predicted proteins | sample 361521 | NCBI WGS metagenome assembly CEVA01 (sample SAMEA2622823, study PRJEB7988) | marine metagenome | isolation source: saline water (ENVO:00002010), including
CCGGTTTTCAAGACCGGTGCATTCAACCGCTCTGCCATCTCTCCGAATTGGCGCGCATATTAATGACTTTTGCTGGCGCTGTAAAGCGTTTTAAATCAATTTAGTAATATTGCCGAGGGCGCTTGGCTATCAGCGCACAAATAACACAGCCTATAAGCGCCAACAGTGCAAAAATCACACTTTGGGTAATAAGTTCTGGCCGTTGATTCTTACTGGCAGGAACAATGAGCAAACATAAAGCCGGTAATGCACTGAAACACAAGATATAAGCGGAGACCTTAAGTGCTCGTAAAAAGCCAAAACGTTTAGTGTAAAGCATCCAAATGGCAATAAACACGACCACGGCCATGGCGCTCAAGGTGATGTAAAGAGGCGCTTTGGTTAGCATCGCCACATAGGTCGTTAATAACGCCCCAACGACACCCCAGAAAGTCCATAAGCCCCAGCGTTCTTTCTCTCTTAAAAATAGGTTACCCATAGCAATACATCTTCTTCTTATTATTTATTAGGGTCTGCTCAAAACTTAGCCTAACAAAAATAATCATGATAAAAAACCGAGCATTTAGATTATTTTCCCGTTAATTTGGCGAAATTCGACACACAATAACAAATAAAAGGTTAATGAAAGATGACTCATTCGTAGCTGCGGGCACAATACGATGCTCGTTGCCCACACAGGGCGTTTGACACTAACTTATTAAAATAGTTCACAGCGAGTCGGTAAAAAAATCAGCGACTTGGTGGCGACGCTTCTTAGGACAATCCACCGTGGGCGTTCCCAGATAAAGGAAGCCGACAATTTCATCGTCATCAGTGAGCTTTAAAGCCTGTTTAACTGTGGCTGATTTTGCAAATGCACCCGTTCGCCAAATACCCGATAAACCTTGAGCAAATGCCGCTTGTTGCATCGCAAATGTCGCGCAGCTAGCACTGGCCACTTGCTCGACCCACGGCACTTTATCGTGTTCAATGTACTTCATGATACAGACGATCACCATTGGAGCTCGCTCAGGCAATGACGCTGCGCGCTCAATCACTCGCTCGCCCATGTCTTCTTTTTGCGCCGCCTGTAAGAAAATATCACCTAACTTCTCGCGCTGGCGTTCTTGTAAAACGACGAATTTCCACGGCGCAAGGTGGCCATGATCTGGTACTCTCAGTGCCGCTTGTTGAATAAGTTCAAGTTGTTGAGCATTAGGCCCGGGAAAAGAAAGCTGGCTATCAGATTGACGATTTAATAAAAGCTCTTTTGCATTCATGGCTATATATGAGAATGTGAATAATTAACAAAAGAGTACCATATTCAAGCGATGATAAAAATGGCCCAAACGGGCCATAGAGTTGTAGCTACTGAGAATGAGTGGCTAGCACCTGGCGTTATTCACGAGGTGCTGGACGCAGGTAATAATCGAGGCTGACAAAACGACCACCACCATAGAAAAATAGCGCTAACAACATGGCAAAATAGATACTCGCAAACTCAATACCGTTATTAAGAATGACGATGTTGCCGGTTTCATATAAATACTCAGGGCGGCCATTTTCGGCAATCAGCTGCTTCATAATATCGAGCCGCTGCTTAGCTTGTATGGAGTTCTCTAGACTCTGCTGCGCTCCTGGAACCCCCCCCCAATCAAGCACTTTCGCGGCACTGGTATCTGGGTTAGTTGGCGTAATTGCAAACCAGCCATTATGCCAATGCACGGTTGTAGCGGCCACAACCATGGTAAACATTAAAGGGATACTCACTAAGCGTGTAAACAAGCCAACAAGGATGAGCCATCCACCTAAAAACTCGGTCCACCCGGCTAAAAAAGCAAGTACCTCAGCAAATGGTAGGCCTAAGCCCCAGTCGCTATTGCCGAACCAAGCAATGACATTGGCATCGGCGAGTAATCGTTGCGACCACGCAAGGTCGCTATTAGCAAGGTTGAGTTTATTAAAGCCCGCAATGATCATCACAGGGGCAAGAATTAAGCGCATACACAACGATGGTAGCCCATCGAGAAAGCTGAGTTGTGATAGCAGTGAACGGTAAACACCGGTAACGGTGGTGAGCATAGGGCACCTTGGGTCTGAGTTAACTAATATTGATATAGCACACAGACCGCCGGGTGCCGGAAGTTATTTCATATTATTGACAGCAGTTAGCTTTTGCTTTGCTAGGCACTATTAAATTTCTCTCGCTACTAGTAAGGCTTCTTTAATTGCCCGCTTAGCGTCAATTTCTGCTGCCAGCTTAGCACCACCTATCACATGGACTTGAGCACTATGTTGCTGATCAACTTGCTTAAATTGGGCATCATTGGCAGTTTGCCCAATGCAACCTATCACAGTATCAACATTCAGCACTTTTGCTTCGCCATTTACACGAATGTGTAATCCCTCGTTATCAAAACGCTCGTACTGACATTCACCAATTTGCTCCACGTCGTGCATCTTTGCCACTTTACGGTGGATCCAACCCGTGGTTTTCCCTAACCCTTTACCGAAACGCCCTGCACTGCGCTTAAGCATATAAATCTTTCTATCGCTTTTATGCAGTTCAATGGGTTGCTCAATGCCCCACTGGGCTTTGAAATGCTCAACGCTTTGGTGATGTTGCTCGGTTAAAAACGCAACCATATCAAAGCCTATCCCACCTGCACCTAAAATAGCGATGCGGTCGGTGAGCGTCACGTCACCGCGAATAACCTCGTCATAACGATAGATGCGTTTACCATCGGCGCATTCAATATCCGCTTCACGAGGCGACACCCCACAGGCGAATACCACATCATCGTATTCGTTAAGCATGGCCGGCTCATATGCCGTATTGGTTTGCAAATCAACGCCTTGACGCACCACCTCTTCACTGAAGTATTTGAGTGCTAATTGAAAGTCTTCTTTACCCGGGATACGCATAGCGAGATTGAACTGACCGCCTAAATCATTGGATTTTTCGATTAAGGTGACGTTATGGCCACGTTGGCGTAAATAAATACTTGCTGCGAGTCCCGCAGGCCCAGCGCCAACAACCAATACCTTTTTCGCTTTTGCGGCTTTTGTGATGGCGTAGTCAAGCTCGAATGCGGCCAGTGGGTTCACCAAGCAAGTGGCTCGTTGCCCTTTAAACACGTGATCCAGACAGCCTTGGTTACACCCTATGCAAATATTGATTTGTTCGCTGCGTTGTTGCGCATATTTATTAAAGAGCTCTGGGTCAGCAAGCAGTGGCCGAGCCATGGATATCATGTCGGCTTGACCTTGGTTTAAAATGCTATTGGCTATTTCCGGCGTGTTGATACGGTTGACGGCAATAACGGGCTTATCTGTTGCTTGTTTAAGGCGTTGTGAAGCTTCTCTAAAGGCCCCTGGCGGCACCATAGAAGCAATTGTTGGCACGCGCGCCTCGTGCCAGCCAATACCGGTGTTGAAAATATCAACGCCCGCCGCATCCAGCGCTTTGGCCTGAGCAGTAACCTCTTCGGCTGTCGAACCATCAGGAATTAAATCCATCACCGACAGGCGAAATACAATCATAAAGTCATCACTGACAGCAGCGCGCACGGCTGAGACGATTTCCTTAGCTAAACGCATACGGTTTTCATTGCTACCGCCGTATTCGTCGGTGCGCTTATTGGTATGCGGTGCCATAAATTCGTTTATTAAATAGCCTTCCGAGCCCATGATTTCGACACCATCATAACCGGCTTTTTGCGCTAGCTTGGCGCTTTTGGCAAAGTCTTTAACGGTGCTTTTTATCATCCCCACCGACATAGCCTTCGGCGTGTAAGGCGAAATAGGCGCCTGAATAGCGCTCGGCGCGCAGCTAAATGGGTGGTAGGCATACCGTCCAGCGTGAAGCAGTTGCAAACAAATCTTGCCACCGTGTTTGTGCACGGCTTGGGTGTATTTTTTATGCTTTACTACATCAAATACACTGTTAAAGGAGGACGAAATAGGCGTAAGCTTACCGCGAATATTTGGACTATAACCGCCGGTGACGATGAGGCCCACGCCTCCCTTCGCGCGTTCTTCGTAGAATGCAGCGAGGCGTTTGCGATTATGCCACCCCTCTTCTAAACCGGTGTGCATAGAGCCCATCACGAGCCGGTTTCTTAATTCTCCATGCATCAATTTTAGTGGTTGTTCTAGCATGGTGTTACCCCTTTACTATTATCTGGTCATACCTGTTTCAGGGTAGCGATCTTTGCCACATTGAGCAAGCACTAGCGATACAGTATTCGCCAATATAAACACTTCGTTACTTTTTTCTGTTTAAACTTTTTAACCCTTTAGGCTAATATGGGATTCTATCCCGTACGCCCCCAAAATGGATAAAGTAAGGATCTGATTTTGATTAAAAAAGCAGTAAAGGCCACTTGGCATGGAATTAACTTCTCGCGCCAACTTTTGGTCAACATTCTTTTTATAGTGCTTGTTATCGCTATTATAGCGTCTATTGCAAGCGATGAAGGCGAGATTATCGTCCCTGACGGTGCCGTGCTGACACTTAACCTAAATGGCTATTTAGTTGAGCAGAAACGCTATGTTGACCCTCTCGATGCAGTATTTGCTGGACCGTTTGGGGGCCAAGATGAGCCGGCAGAAATTTTAGTTGATGACGTTGTTGATGTGATCAATAACGCTGCGAAAGATGATCGTATCACTGCTATGCTGCTCGATTTACAGCAGATGGGTGGCGCGCACATTAATAAACTCAACGCCGTTGCCGATGCCATTGACGCTTTCAAAGCGCAGGGCAAACCGGTTATTGCTACTGGCTATTATTACACCCAAAGTCAATATTACTTGGCAGCGCATGCTGACGAAGTAAATTTACATCCTTATGGCGGCGTTTCAATCGATGGTTTTGGTGTCTACCCAGTGTATTTCAAAGAAGCACTCGATAAACTTAAAGTGACGCAACACGTTTTCCGCGTCGGTACCTTTAAGTCTGCGGTTGAACCTTTGATTCGTAACGACATGTCCCCCGCTGCAAAAGAAGCGAATAAAGAGTGGCTTGGTGAATTGTGGCAGCAGTATAAAGATGAAATTACTGCACTACGTGGCTTCGATGCCAGCAACTTTGATGAAACCCTTGACGACTATTTACGCAAGCTTTCGCAAGTAGACGGGAACAGCGGTGAGTATGCACAGCGTTTTGGTTGGGTGGATGCACTTAAAAATAATCAACAAATTCGTCAACAGATGGTCGACCTAGTCGGTTACGACGACGAAGGCAAAAACTTTTTACAAATTGGCTTTAACGACTACCTCGCATCGTTTAAATCGCCCATGCCATTCGAAAACCCAATCACGGAAAAGGTGGCGGTTATCGTTGCTAAAGGAACCATTGTTGATGGTGAGCGACGCGCTGGCGAAATCGGCGGAGACAGCACTGCAGCCCTACTTCGTGAAGCCCGTGAAGACGACCTGGTAAAAGCCGTGGTATTACGCATTGATTCCGGTGGCGGCAGCATGTTTGCCTCAGAAGTCATTCGTCGCGAAGTCATCGCTCTTAAAGAAGCAGGCAAACCTGTGGTTGCCTCTATGGGCTCAGTAGCAGCTTCGGGCGGTTATTGGATTGCTTCTGCAGCCAATGAGATATGGGCTGCTCCAAGCACCATCACTGGTTCAATCGGCGTGTTTGGCACAATCATGACATTTGAAGACAGTGCTGCCGAGTTGGGAGTATATTCTGATGGCGTGGGGACGACGGAACTGAAAGGCTCATCCATTCTGTTGGGTCTAAAAGATAAGATGGCACAAGCGATTCAAATGAGTGTTGAGAATGCCTACGAGCGCTTTTTGAATGTGGTTGCACAGTCTCGCAATATGAGCCCTGCTGAGGTGGATGATATCGCCCAAGGCCGAGTGTGGATTGCAACTCAAGCAAAAGAGCTCGGGTTAGTGGATAAGCTTGGTGATAAAGACGCAGCCATCAGCGCTGCCGCTGAAATGGCCAGCCTCAAGCAGTATGACGTTAAACTCATAGAGCAACAACTGACGCCGCGCGAGCAACTGTTAAATAGCTTATTGAGCTCGTCCATGGTTAGCACGCTAATTGATAAGCAGACCCCGGCAAGCGCAAACCTTGGTGCGACCATGCAGGTCAACAGCTTACTAAAACAGGTTGAGCAGCAGGTTCAGAGTTTACAGAACTACAATGACCCTGATGGCATCTACGCTAAGTGCTTGGTATGTCGTGTTTCTAACTAGCGCTTAAAGCCTGGAATGATATACTAGCCCGATGAATTTCATCGGGCTTTTTTTATGAAACGTAAACGCATTTATATCGCTTATACAGGCGGTACCATAGGTATGAAAAAATCCAGCCAAGGCTATGTGCCAGCGGCGGGATTTTTAACCGAGACGGTGAAAAACAGTGCTGAATTTAATCGCGACGAGATGCCGCTGTTTGACATTGAAGAATACTGCCCGCTGATCGATTCTTCTGATATGTCACCGGCGCATTGGCAGATGATAGCCGACGATATTAAAGCCAAGTACCACGACTATGATGGTTTTGTGGTACTACACGGTACCGATACCATGGCCTACACCGCGTCTGCCTTATCGTTTATGTTTGAAAACCTGACCAAACCGGTCATTATTACCGGCTCGCAAATTCCGTTGTCACAGCTGCGCTCTGATGGCCAAGTGAACCTCCTAAATGCGATGTATTTAGCAGCTAACTACCCCATTGCAGAAGTCAGCCTGTTTTTTAATAATCAGCTATTTAGAGGCAATCGCGCCACCAAAATCCACGCCGATGGGTTCAATGCGTTTGACTCTCCAAATTTGCCGCCGCTGGCAAAAGCAGGGATTAACATTCGGCTGCTAGAAGGCCAGCTAAGCCCCTATATCGACAACGATTTACAAGTCTCGCGCATCACCCCTCAAGCTATTGCCGTGCTGCACTTATACCCAGGGATCAGCGCCGATGTGGTCAGCTCTATTATTAATGACGATATTAAAGCGCTCATCTTACTGAGTTTTGGTGTCGGTAATGCGCCTCAAAACCACGAGTTTCTGGAGCTTTTAGCAAATGCGAACGAACGTGGCATTATCGTCGTAAACCTTACCCAGTGCTTACAAGGGCAAGTTAATATGGGCGGCTACGCTACGGGCAATGCACTGCTAAACGTCGGTGTGATCAGTGGCTATGATATGACCCTAGAAGCTTGCCTCAGTAAGTTACACTACTTGCTAAGCAAAAACGCAAGCCCGCAAAGTATTCGCCATTTAATGCAAGATAACTTGCGCGGAGAGTTGAGTCGCTAAGTGATATTTAGGCACAGCAGCGACTGTGCCTTTTATTGCTAGTGGTATCTATCTGCACGCATGGTTCACTAGCGCAATAAGATAAGCCGCAGCCTGTACCAACTCGCTTTGCAAAAGCCCCATCACAGGGCGTGATTCACATCATAAACCACTTGGTCTGCTTTTATGGTTTGCTGAACCTGTAATTGCTCAAGTTGCTCCGGCTCAACACGCAGCGGGTCTTTATCAAGAATAACGAAATCAGCTAACTTCCCTACCTCTAACGTCCCTTTATTTGGCTCTTCAAAGTACTGCCAAGCCGCCCACTCTGTCATAGATTTCAAAGCAGTATAAGGGCTCACTTGATGGTGCGCCCCCAACACTTTGCCAGAGCGTGTCTTACGATTAACAGTTGTTGATAACACGCGTAAAGGGTTGGGCTTTACCACAGGTGCATCATGATGTTGGGTAAAGCGCATGGCGTGTTTTTGCGCCCACCCTGTGGGAGAAATATTCTCAGCACGCTCCTGTCCTAATACTTCATCTCGGTGCCAATCTCCCCAATAGAAGGTATGCATAGAGAAAAAAGACGGGATCACTGCTAGCTGTTTCATACGTTTAAGTTGATCTTCACGAACAGTTTGTGCGTGGATCATCACCGTCCTGCGACCTGCCTGCTCAAATCTTGTCGCTGCGCTTTCTATATCTCGCAATAAGGCGTCTGCTGCGGCATCGCCATTGGTATGAACAATCAGTTGCCAGTTGTTGGCATAGGCCTGTGCCACGAGCTTAGAGCGAGCCTTATCATCGGCAATGGCTGGGTAGCCACGATACTCAGAGTTATGCCCTGCTGGTGGATGAAGATAAGGTTTACTGAGCCAGGCTGTTTTCCCTTGAGGCGAGCCATCAAAACTCAATTTGACGCCGGCTATTCGTGCCCCGCCTTGGTAATCTTTGCTAGCGCCTTGTTCAAGCATAAAATCATATTCCTGCTCAAGATCAGGGTAGATAGCCACATCAATCGGCAAAGACTGCTTTTGCGCCCGTGCTAACCAATACATACTGGTGCTTTTATCTGCACGACCTTCTTGAGCAGTGGTGTAACCATTGGCCATGTAAAGGGCAACACCTGCGCTCGCTATTTCATCTTGTAATTGCTTATCAATGGCCGAAAAAACACTAAACAAGGGCTTAAAAAGAGCCATTTCCTCAAGCACCCCATTCGCTTGATTAGAAAGTTCATCAATACGTATTACGCCGCCATCAATGTGTGGGGCCTGTGGTAAGTAACCCACCATTTCCAAGGCTTTGGTATTCATAACCCCCAAATGCCCGGACTGGTGCATAATCAAAATAGGTATTTCGCTGGAGACTGTGTCGAGCTCTGTGGCAGTTGGGTGCCGGCGCTGCGCCAGTTGTGAGTCGTCATACCCCATGCCAACGATCCAGCCGAGCTTTTTCGCTAACATAGGTTGACGCTGGTGCCATTGCGTTAAGGTGCTCAGCAACGCCTCAATAGAATTTACTTGGCCGTCAGGCCCTGGGAGTAAATCAGCACTCAACTGTGCTAAACCAGCATTGAAAAGGTGACTGTGGGCATCGATGAACCCAGGCAATAGCGCCTGCCCTTGTAAGTTCACTTGTTTAGTCTGCTCGCCAACATAATCATTTGCTTTATTAAGTTGACCGGTAAATAGGATCCGACCATCTTTGGTTGCAAGCGCCTCAACATACTGGGGGTCGTCACCGACCATCGTTAGAATCGGGCCGCCAAAGTATAGGGTATCGGCATTTGCGAGTTTATTTGCGGGTTGTTGAGGCTGAGTGCAGCCAATAATACCTACACTCAACAGTGCCAAACAGAGAATGCGTAACACTTTAAAGTCCTCAAAAAAGAAACTTGGAATGTGTTTTTAGCATATACAATAAAGCCCTGTATGGACAGGGCTCTTTTGATTGAAAAAGCAGCTAATTAATTAGCGTACTTTAGCGTCAATATCGACCAGATCAGTCAGATGGCATAACTCACCAGTGTGGGTTTTAATACCATGCTCACCAAAGTAGTCACGCTGCGCTTGCACTAAATGGCCATTACTTGGAGTGCTTAGCGTTGCTAGGTAATTTTGTGTTGCACACAGTACCGGGAATGCCAAGCCTGTCGTCACTGCCGCACCAGTCACACTACGAAGCGCCTTCGCCTGCTCATCTAAAGTATCAATAAACTCAACACCCTGAGCAATTTGGTCTAGGTAATCTGCACGAATAATGCACCCTGCACGCCAAGTTTGCAGTGTTTTGTTTAAATCAACTTTCCATTGATGGTTTCGTGATGCACCCTTGATCAGCGCCAAGCCTTGGCGGTAGCAAAGCAGGCTCGCTAAATGAAACGCTTGCTGCAACTGGTCAATATCAATATCGATACTGTCCGTTTGCTTTGCTGCATAGGTCATTTCTTTAGCCGCGTGGGTATCACCGGTATTAGTTAAGTGACGTGCCTGCACCGCAGCAACAAGCGATGGCACAGCAATACCAAGCTCCAAGGCATTTTGTGCCGTCCATAAGCCGGTGCCCTTGGCGCCCACCTTGTTATCGATTAAATCGACCAGCGGTGTATCGTCCTTGGTTGCTAACTTGAGGATATGGCTAGAGATAGAGAGTAAATAGCTGTTGAGCTCGCCCTCGGCCCAGGTATCAAAAATCTCGGCAATTTGCTGTGGTGTTTTGCCAGCACCCAAGCGCAATAGCTGGTAAGTCTCGGCAATAAGCTGCATAAGGGCATACTCGATGCCATTGTGCACCATTTTCACAAAATGGCCACTGGCGGATTGGCCAACGCGGGCAAAACACGAGTCGCCGTTGTAACTGGCAGCTACTTTCTCAAACCAAGGTTCAATGCGCTCCCAGCCTCCTTCGGAGCCGCTCGCCATCATGGCCGGACCATGGCGTGCGCCTTCTGCACCACCGGAAATCCCCATCGTGGCAAACTCAAATTTGTTTTGGAATTTCAATTTGCGGGCAATGCCGTCTTTATAATTACTGTTACCGCAATCGATGATGATATCGTCTTTACTGACACCAGCATCGACCAGGTCGTGGCAGACTTTGTCAACCAACTCGCCTGCCGGTACCAACAAAAGGATAGAGCGCGGCGTTTCTAAACGACGCACCATGTCGTGAAGGTCTGAAACAATGTGCAAGCGCTCGGCCATTCCTTGTGATTTGGCGCAGCTTAACAATTCTTCCCCGGCATCGGGGTTGGTATCATAGGCTACTAGGGTGAGCCCTTTTTCGATTAAGTTCAGGGCGAGATTTTTGCCCATCACCCCAAGACCTACTAATGCAACTTGCATCCAGTTTCCTCCTCGGTAAAACGTACGACTGGGTAATTCAACGTAAATACGGCGGGCATTATAGGGCATACGATGCCCCATTCAATCCCCGGCGCCGAATTATATCAAATTAACGCAAGGTACATGGATAAAGTTTGCGGGTAAGCTTAATTGACTGAATCTGACACCGGTGTCATAATGCTGAAATCTTGTTAACGAATAATAGGAATTAGAGCTGGCGGAGCGTCCTTCCCTGCTCTAACATGCTATAAGCAATAATGCCTACAGGAGAAATGCATGCCAAGACGTACGAAAATTGTGGCCACCCTTGGCCCTGCCACGGACAGAGATAATAACTTAGAAAAAATCATCCGCGCTGGCGCCAATGTCGTGCGCTTAAACTTCTCTCATGGGGTGGCCAGTGACCACCAAGCGCGCGCTGAAGCCGTGCGTGAGATCGCTCAGCGCCTAGGCACTCATGTTGCCATCCTCGCTGACTTACAAGGCCCGAAAATCCGCGTAAGCACCTTTAAAGAAGGGAAAGTGAACCTCGCCCCTGGCGCCCCCTTTATCCTTGATGCAGCGCTTGCCCCAGGTGAGGGCGATGTTAATGGCGTGGGGATCGACTATAAAGAATTACCTCAAGACGTTAAAGCTGGCGACTTGTTGTTACTTAACGACGGTTTAATCCAGCTGACCGTAGAGCGTGTCGAAGGACAAAAAGTACACTGCAGCGTGAAAGTCGGCGGCGTATTGTCTAACAACAAAGGCATCAATCGCCTCGGTGGTGGCCTGACTGCCCCTGCATTTACTGATAAAGATAAAGAAGATCTTATCACCGCGACTAAAATTGGCGTCGATTATATCGCCGTGTCTTTCCCCCGCTCTGGCGATGATATGCGCTATGTGCGTTCATTGGCAGAAAAGGCCGGTTCAGATGCTCAATTGCTTGCGAAAATCGAACGTGCAGAAGCGGTAGAGACGGTTGAAGCCATAGATGACATTATCCTCGCATCCGACGCAGTGATGGTCGCGCGCGGAGATTTAGGCGTTGAAATAGGCGATGCGGAGTTAGTGGGTAAACAAAAAACCATTATCAGCCGAGCTCGTTCATTGAACCGTGTGGTGATCACCGCAACGCAAATGATGGAGTCAATGATTGATAACCCCATGCCCACGCGCGCTGAAGTCATGGACGTTGCTAACGCCGTGCTTGATGGCACCGATGCGGTCATGCTCTCTGCTGAAACAGCCGCAGGGGATTATCCTGAGCAAACGGTTGCCACCATGGCCCGTGTTTGCCTAGGTGCTGAGTCACAAAAAGAAACGCACATTTCTAAGCACCGCCTTGATAGCATGTTTGCGGATAATGCAGAAACCATCGCACTATCTGCTATGTATGCGGCTAACCACCTGGGTACAGTGAAAGCCATTGTCGCGCTCACTGAATCAGGCAACACCTCTAAGCTGATGTCACGCATCTCTTCGGGTCTGCCTATTTATTCACTTTCACGCCATGGCAAAACACTGGGTCAGACCGCGCTGTATCGCGGCGTATATCCAGTGCGTTTTGACTCTACTAACTTCACCAAAGAATGTATTGTTAGTGAAGCAATGAATACCTTAGTAGAGCTTGGCGAATTGCAAAAAGGCGATACCGTGATCCTCACCCACGGTGACTTAATGGAAACCATCGGTGCCACAAATACCTTGAAAATTGTCACTGTAGGGTAAATAGTAGACATAAGTTTTCTATCTGAAGCAGCAACTTATGTCTCATTCAAAACGAATTGCAGTACTCACTTCCGGCGGTGATGCCCCCGGTATGAATGCTGCAATTCGCGCTGTTACGCTCAGCGCGCTATCTCATCAACATCAGGTCTTTGGCTTTTTTAGTGGCTACAACGGCCTTATCAATGAACACTTCACTGAACTCAACGCAGCCAGCGTGACCGATATCATCCACCGAGGTGGCACTATTTTAAAATCGGCACGCTGCCCGCAAATGCACCATACAGATGGTTTGTTACAAGCTGCCAATAGCCTGCGTAAGTGCCATATCGATGCCTTGGTCGTCATTGGCGGAGATGGCAGCTTTAAGGGTGCTCAGGCACTTGCAGAGCACTGGTCAGGGCAAATTATTGGGATCCCCGGTACCATTGATAACGATATTAATGGCAGCGATGAAACCATTGGCTTTCACACCGCAATAGATACCGCATTGGGGTGTATCGATAAAATTCGCGATACCGCGCAAGCGTTTGAACGTACTTTTGTTGTCGAGGTAATGGGTCGAGATTGCGGCATCATTGCCATGGAAGCAGGCCTTGCCAGTGGCGCGGAGCAAATAATTTGTAAGGAACTGATTGATGACGAGCCACAGTTTTTACAGAAACTGTATGAGCAAGTAAAAGCGAATATTAATAATGATGCCGGTCATAGCTACGTGCTGGTCATGGCAGAGCACTCGCTATCAATTAGCGCCGAGCAATTAGCGGCCCAGCTGACCGAGCACAGCGGCGTTGAAAGCCGCAGTGCCATTTTGGGCTATGTACAGCGTGGCGGTGCCCCTGTGGCAGGCGATCGCATATTAGCAACGCAGTTAGGCTGCAGCGCCATCGAGCACCTTAATGCCGGCGCTGATGGTGTCATGGTCGGTGTCGTTAATAATCAGCTTAAAACTTTGGCTTTTGAGCACACCAGCGATACACAACAGCGTAATCGTGATTTTGTCGCCCGCTTAAAACGCTTTCGCCGTTAATTGGCCAACGCCGCTTTGACTTTATCTCGATAGCTGCGACTGACTTTAAGCTCCTGTCCATTGGTGAGCACCAGCAGGTATTCACCACTGACTTGCGTCACCAGTTTGTTGATTTGTTTTGAATTAACAATGGCGCTGCGGTGCACACGAACAAACAACCCAGGGTCGAGTTCCTGCTCAAGCTCTTTCATGGTTTTACGCAGAATATGGGTTTGCCCATCACCACAGTGCAGGCACATGTAGTCCCCTGCCGCATCAACCCATTGGATAGTATTAGTAGGCACACGGATGATCTCGCCCTGCTCTTTCACCGCCAGCGACTCTGGGTAGCGCTTAGTTTCTAATGAGTCACCTGAAGCCAGTTTCTTGAGAATTTCCTCGCAATTATTGCCTGTGATCCCGGCCACAAAACTCGCTAGCTTTTTCTTATGGGTGTTGTCTTGTTGTGTTTTTAGATGTGATTGCACTTTCTCCACCGCCTGTTTTAGTCTGTTGTCATCTACGGGTTTGAGTACATAGTCCAAAGCATGGACTTCAAAAGCTTGAACGGCGTAACGGTCGAAGGCAGTGACAAACACCACCAAAGGTTGTTGTGAGTCTGGCAGTTGCGCTAACGCATCCGCGACCTCAAAGCCATTCATACCTGGCATCTGAATATCCAAAAAAACCAAGTCGATAGGCTCGCTGCGACAAATATCGACGGCCTCTTGCCCTTGAGCGCATTGCTGTACCAGCTCAATGCATTCAATATCAGCTAATCGTATAGCCAACCCTTTACGGGCCAGCGATTCATCATCCACGATGAGGGTTTTTATGGTATTCATTCTGCTACAGCCTTTTCATAGGGGATACGTATGTTTACCGTCAGACCGGTGGGCGTATTCCCTGATAATACAAATGAATAATTGTTCTCGTAAAGTGTCTTTAGTCGATCTTTAGTATTGGCCACACCGACACCGGTGGCATTGACCAATTGGCCATCTTTAAGCTCAGCGCCAGGGCCATTATCGCTCACTTCCAGTAACAGCTCGTTGGCAAACACTTGGGCCTTAATACTGATCACTCCGCCTTGTGTCATCTGCGCAATGGCATACTTCAATGAGTTTTCAATTAACGGTTGCAAAATCAAGCTCGGGACCAAGGCATGGCTTGCTTCGTCACTGACTTGCATGTCCACCGCTAGACGGTCATCAAAACGTACTCGCTCGATTTCCAAATACAGACTCAACGCATGAATCTCTTGCTCGAGTGGCACTTTCTTTATCGGATCGGTATTGAGCGTATAGCGTAAAAAATCGCTTAACCGTGACACCATCTTGTTGGCGTCTTTATTCTCTTCCACTAAAATCAGCGTCGATATCGCATTAAGAGTATTAAACAAAAAATGCGGATTAAGCTGATAGCGCAACATTTTTAATTGCGCCTCATGGGCCATGGTATTGGCTTTCAGCGCTTTTTGTCGCTCCCCTTGGAGCAATTGGTAATATTTAATGCCAAAGTACAAACCACTCCAACAAAGGATGATATAGACCGCATCAAGGCCCTGTTGAAAGTAATAAAACCACTCATCAGGGCGGTAACCATGGCGATAAATTTCCCACAAATTAAATTTTTGTACCACCGACCACAAGGTCCCTGTGGCATAGGAAGCGGTGAACACCACCAACACGAGCAGCCACGGCTTGGCATTCCACACCCGGCGATACAAGTAACGCAGCGGCACCGTCATTAAGCAGCCCGCATAGGCATTAAGCAAGATCACAAAGACATAGATGTCGCGCATCTCAAATACTTTGGAGCCAATGTAATTCACCAGGGCATAACCTATCCAACCGGCTATCTGTAACACCCAAAAGAATCGTTGGCGATTATCAACTAGCTGCTGCCAATTCAAAATTCGTTTTACTCCTTTGCAACGCAGCCTTACCCACAGCGGTTGCATACTTATCTAACGCCATTATTAATAAAGACAACTAAAAAGGCACTGTGATTGGTCTTACTTAACCTTTCCTTCAACGCAAAACGCCGTGCAGTTGCACGGCGTTTGCTCATATTCGCGAAGGCTAGATGCTGACTCGCTTGTAGTTACGATACTCAGGGTGCCAGTAATTATTATCGATGGCTTTGATAATATCCTCATCGCTAAATTCCAACGCTTCACCTTGGGCGATGGCGACTTTAGCCACAGCAAAGGCGATACGTTTAGATAGCGATTCAATCTCAGTAAGTGGCGGCAGTAGGCTCCCTTTGCCATCATTGGCAAGGGGTGAGCTCGACGCTAAGGTTTCACTGGCCGCCATCAACATTTCATCGGTAATGCGCTTTGCTTTAATGGCAATTGCACCAAGGCCAATGCCAGGGAAGATATAACTGTTATTACACTGCGGAATAACATACTGCTGGCCATCATATTCCACGCTGCCAAATGGACTACCTGTGGCGATAATGGCACGCCCTTGTGTCCACGCCAACACATCACTCGGATGCGCTTCAACCTGTTTGGACGGGTTTGAAAGCGGGAAGATAATCGGGTTTTCGTGGCTTGATGCCATTGCGCGGATCACCTGCTCGGTGAATAGCCCTGGCTGCCCAGATACGCCGATAATAATGCCTGGCTCAGCACAATGCATAACATCAAGCAAAGAGGCATAATCACCGCTGTACTGCCACTGCGAGAGCGCTTCATTGGATTGTACCAACGCCTGTTGGAAATCACGCAGGCCTTGCATGCCCTCGCTCAATAGGCCAAAACGATCAACCATAAAGATTTGACTGCGCGCCTGCTCTTCACTGATCCCTTCAGAGACCATTTGGCTGATCACCTGCTCGGCGATGCCACATCCTGCGGAGCCAGCCCCAACAAACACTACCTTTTGGTCGCTTAAACGGGTGCCCTTCACTCGACACGCGGCCAGCAAGGTGCCCACAGTGACAGCGGCAGTGCCTTGAATATCATCATTAAAGCTACAAATTTCGTCGCGGTAGCGTTTCAGCAGTGGCATCGCGTTAGGCTGAGCAAAGTCTTCAAATTGCAGCATGACATTGGGCCAACGACGCTTCACGGCTTTGATGAACAACTCTAAAAACTCGTCATACTCTTGCTGGCCAATACGTGGGTGACGTGCGCCCATGTACATTGGGTCGTTCAGTAGTTTCTCGTTATTAGTGCCAACATCCAGCATCACCGGCAGCGTGTAGGCCGGGCTGATACCACCGCACGCGGTGTATAGCGATAACTTACCAATGGGGATACCCATGCCACCAATGCCCTGATCGCCTAGGCCAAGGATACGTTCACCATCGGTAACAACGATAACCTTCACCTTACCTTTAGTGGCATTACGCAAAATATCATCGATATTGTGGCGATCTTCATAGGAGATAAACAAACCGCGCGAGCTACGATAGATATCTGAGAACTGCTCACACGCATCACCCACTGTTGGCGTGTAAATAATCGGCATCATCTCTTCAATGTGGTCTCGCACCAAACGATAGTAAAGCGTTTCGTTATTGTCTTGGATGGCGCGCAAGTAGATATGCTTATTAAGGTTATCTTGGAAGCTAGAGTACTGTTGGTAACAGCGTTCTACTTGCTCTTCAATGGTCTCAAAACGTGGCGGCAGTAAGCCTGCCAAGTTGAAGCTCTCACGCTCACGCTGAGAAAAAGCACTGCCTTTATTTAGTAGTGGCGTTTCTAATAAGGTCGGACCAGCGTAAGGAATGTACAAGTAATTGGGATCGGTGTGTGTATTGGTTTTATCGTTGGATTTGTCTGTCATATTGCCTACTTAGCACAGAAGGAGATTGCCTGATATTATTGCCCTTAGCGCGCAAATTGCAAACCCATTTGGGCTTATCAGACCATTGATTTATCGCTGATTGGCGCATTATCATTTTTGATACACACCAATGAATCTTTGTTAACAAACAGCAGGCATTCAAATACCTGCTGTTTGTTTACCATTATTTTCCGAGAGCGATTCCCTCTCGGCGTGGATCGGCACTGCCATAGAGCTTACCGCCTTTCACCTCGACCGCATGAATGCCAGAGTTCAGGTCGCCAATACGCACTTTGTGGCCCCATTGCTCGAGCTGCGTTTGCAGCTCCACCAGCTCAGTGCCCTGCTCTAAGGTGGTGATATGGTTACGATTAGTAATACGAGGCAGATTGATTGCTTGCTGGGCGCTCAGCTGCCAATCCAACACCCCGACCAATGCATGGGCCACGTAGTTAATGATACGGCTGCCGCCGGGCGAGCCAATCACTAAACGCAATGAACCATCTTCATTAAAAACCATCACGGGGGCCATAGAGCTGCGCGGGCGCTTACCACCTTCAACGCGATTTAATACATATTTGCCATCACGCTTCGGCGACAACGCAAAATCGGTGAGCTGGTTATTGAGCAGATAGCCGTTGACCATCACGGTGGAGCCAAATGCCATTTCAATGGAGGTGGTCATCGACACCGCGTTGCCTTGATTATCAACAATGGAAATGTGGCTGGTATTGGGCAGCTCAAAGGCATCGTCTTTACCATAGGCAATCCCCACACCTGGGTGTCCAGCTTGCTTTTTAGCATCATGCTCAAGCATCAATAAGGCACGTTTTTCAAGGTAGCTATTGTCGAGTAGCGCTTGCGTCGGCACGGGTTGGTAGTCGGGGTCAGCCATATAGACCTCGCGGTCAGCGAAGGCTAAGCGCGACGCTTGGGTGAAGTAATGCAGCGCTTTGGGGCTATTAACCGCATATTGGCTGAGGTTTTTATCCTCCAGCAGCTTCAAGATTTGCAAAACCGCCATGCCACCGCTGCTAGGCGGTGCCATCGAGCACACTCGGTATTGATGATAGCCTACACACACCGGGGCACGCTCTTTGGCGACATAGTTGTTAATGTCTTGCTCAGTGAGTAAACCTGGGGCGATGGGACTTGTTTGTACTGCTTTAGCAATGGCTTTGGCATTGTCGCCATGATAAAAGGCATCCACTCCCTCGCTGGCCAAGCGTTTATAAAGCGATGCCAAGGCGGGGTTTTGCTTTACGCTGCCAATAGCCAAAGGCGCACCACCGGGAAAGAAATACGCCCGCGCCGCAGGCATTTTCTCCACTCCAGGGTTAATACGGCGCGCTAAAAGCTTATGTAATCGCGGTGACACCTTAAACCCTTGCTCGGCTAAAGTAATGGCCTCATCAAATAAACGGGACCAAGGTAATTTGCCATCACGTTGATGGGCTTTCGCCAGCGCCTTCAAGACCCCAGGAGCCCCTACTGAGCGCCCGCCAACCACTGCATCAATCCAGCGTACAGCCTTGCCATTGCCATCAACAAATAACTCCGGTGTCGCTTTGCTAGGAGCTTGCTCGCGGCCATCATAGGTGGTGAGTCGGCGCTGCTTTGCATCATAGTGCAAAATAAAGGCCCCACCGCCAATACCGGACGATTGCGGCTCGACCAATGTCAGTACCAATTGCACAGCAATGGCTGCGTCTATGGCACTGCCCCCTTCAGCTAAAATCGCTTCACCGGCGCGCACCGCATAGGGATTGGCAGCGGCTACCATGTAATGCTCACCGCTTACTTGTTGTTTTGTCACCACCGCCGTGGTGGCCTCAGGCTCTCTATCGGCGAGCACCTGTTTATTGGTGGTCGTGGTGGCTGTGCAGCCAGAGCTAATAAGCAACGAGAGAGCCGCTGCTATCTGGGTATAAGTTCGTAACATAGCGCTGAGTGTTATTGTCGTGGTTAATTAATTGGCATCTTAAAGGCAAAGGGGCACAATAGGCAAAAAATAACGACCACTGTTAAGTTATGACTGTGTTTAAAACCCTCTTTTCGCACCGCGCAATGCTGTCTGTCTGGCCACTGATCGCACTGTGTACACTGCTTATGGTAATTGATGCCGCTGGGCCATTGTCTTTTCAGCGCCCCGCTATCGCTGAGGGCCAGTGGTATCGCTTGCTAACGGGGCACTTTTTACATAGCAATTGGCCGCATTTAGGCATGAACATGGCAGGAGCTCTAGTGCTGTGGTCGCTCCATGGCCATTTTTTTAGTGTGCGTCAATATTGGCTTTATTTGCTGCTCTTGTCTTTTGGGGTTGGCCTCTGTTTATACGGCTTTAGCCCGAACATCTCTTTATATGTCGGCTTAAGTGGTTCATTGCACGGCTTGATTGCGTATGGTGCGGTGAAAGATATTCGCTGCGGTGAAAAAACCGGGTATTTAATTATCGTAGGCGTAATAGCCAAGGTGGCTTATGAGCAAATTGTTGGCGCCAGTAGTGACGTTGAGGCATTGATTGACTCCCGCGTGGCTATTGAGGCTCATCTATTCGGGTTATTGTGTGGCTTGGGCTTAGCGCTGTTAGAGTGGCGAGGCATAAAAAAACCCGAGGCTTAGCTCTAATGCTTGTCAGTTAAGAACTGGCAAGCATTTTTTTTGAT
>CEVA01242393.1_pt1 | contig 19775 bp, 14 predicted proteins | sample 361521 | NCBI WGS metagenome assembly CEVA01 (sample SAMEA2622823, study PRJEB7988) | marine metagenome | isolation source: saline water (ENVO:00002010), including
TGGCAGAAAGAGGAGGGGTAGTGGAAAGCGTCGAAATTTCTGGATTTAACGGCGATAAAACTGTAATTCCCAGAGGCGATTCTAGAAAGTTTCGTGTCCCTAATCGTTTGATTGAGAAGATACTTGGGCTAGAATTGAGCTCAGATGAGCTATCCGGAGCAATTGAAAGGATGGGGGGGCGACTCGAGGAAAGCCGGACGGTCACAGATGGCCCCAATGAACATGGGAGATGGGCTGATTGTGTTGTCGGAGAAGTGGAGCACGTAATTTCGATGCCAAGATGGAGGAGTGACATCATGCATCCTATAGACATCGTAGAAGACATAGCAATCGGATTCGGATTTCACAATCTCCCCAATATCATGTCAACTACGCACATTGATGCAGTTCCACTCAAATCAACACACCTAAAGAGGAGATTCGGAGAAAGCATGAGGGCTAGTGGCCTTCAAGAAGTGCAAAGTCTGACGCTCTCGAACGAGAGAGATCAATTCGAACTGATTAGGTGGTCTCAGCAGGGTGGATTGGCAAAGATTGCGAATCCAATAACGTCTGACCATACGGTGCTCCGCCAATACATATTGCCGTCTCTGTTGAGATTGCTTTCGGCAAATCGGCATCATGAGTTGCCTCAGCGCGTTTACGAGATGGGTGTTGTGGTTAGGGATTCCAAAAATAGGGATAGGGGGGCATGGGCATGCGCGGAGGTGGGAAGTGGTTTCACTTCTGCAAAGGGAATTGCTCAGGCCATGTTGAGAGATTTGGGGGCGATTACCGAGAACATAGAATTCAAGCCCACAATAGCAGGACATGGACCTTGGATCTCTGGACGAGGAAGTAGTATAATGGTCAGAGGAGAGAAGGTTGGAGAGTTTGGCGAAATTGCGCCGGAAGTTAGCGGTTCCTTCGGCCTGAAATCTCCAATCCATGCCGGAGAGATAAATCTGGAAGTGGTTGGGGAGATGATTCCGGACCCTGTGACCTAGTCATTTTCATCTTTTTTCGAAAGTAGCTTCATTGCATCCAAGAACTTCCTGTCCTTTAGGTGAGTTTCCTCCCCTTTCTCGTCTTTCTTCTTGCCAGACTTCCTCTCATATTCTACAACATTTTTCATGTAACTAGACCTGGAAATATTCGGTTTGGCGGGTTTCTTCTTCTTGAACGGCCATGCAGGTCCCATGGCACTCGAGTGACGAGGTCAAACATCAGTATTTCCCTAATTTGAGTCAATTTGCAGTAGTTTTCATGTGTTAAACTATACTTTCATGAATTATGCCGGAGTATGAGGTTGGGGTGGATGAAGCTGGGAGGGGTCCAGCAATAGGGCCTCTTGTTGTGTGTGCTCTTTCTGTTCCGAAGGATGACAGAGAATTGTTATCAGAACTGGGGGTTGACGACTCAAAGAGGCTCAGCAAGAAGCTTAGGAGGTCGGTTTTTGAGAGAGTCAGCCATCATTCCCAGTTAAGGGGCTGGGGCGTGGGGCTAGAAATCTGTGATGCTAAAAAAATTGACGAATGGATGGCCTCGGGAACCTTAAACTCACTGGAGGTCAAGTTGTTTTGTGATGCCATCAAAGTTGCTGCCAATCCATCGGACTTGGGTTCGATAATAGTTGATTCTTGCGACGTAAATTCGGAGAGGTTCGGGAAAGGCATCTTGTCTACTCTTGGTAGTGGTTGGGAGGGGTGCCGAATTGTTTCAGGGCACAAAATGGATTCTAATGATGTTGTGGTGGGGGCAGCAAGCATTATTGCTAAAGTCACAAGAGATGAAGAGATTGAAAAGTTATCAAAACTGGCAGGATTAGAACTGGGGTCCGGATACCCGTCTGATCCTGTAACTAAGAAGGCAATCGATATCCTATGCAGTTCTGGTGGGCCCCATGAATCACTAAGATGGGGTTGGGCAAATGTACAGAGGTCATGGATTAGGCATAACAGCCGGCCCATGCCGAGTAGATCAGCGGATAGTCACACCCATACCCAATCGACCCTAGAAGATTGGAATTAGCAAGAACGGTGAAATGCAACCCTTGTTAGGTCGAATCGAGAGACATGGCGGATGAGACTGGTTGGGATTCGGAAGTATCCCTTACGGTTCGAAAGTATGCATTGCAGAACGCATTGGAGTACGACGGTATGGGACAGGCCGGCAGCGTATTGGGAAGAGTTCTATCTGAGAGGGAAGACCTGCGAAACCGTGCAAGAGATCTGATGGACTTGGTAAGTGCAGAGGTAAATCTGGCAAACTTATTGGCTAAAGAAAGAGGTCTCCAAGAGGTTCGTAACAAACTAGAAAGAATTGACCCCAACGCACTCGAAAGAGAGAAGCAACGAAAGTTGGAAGGACTCAAAGAACTACCTGGCGATACTTCAAACGTTGTTCTTAGGTTTGCTCCGAATCCGAATGGTCCGTTGTCGATTGGGCACTCACGAGGGATAGTGATCAACTCGGAATATGCAGACTTGTATGGGGGGAGGGTTGTACTCAGGTTTGACGATACCGACACAAGGGTGAAGCCTCCACTCGTAGATGCTTATGATTGGATTAGAGAGGAATTCGAGTGGTTGGCAGGAAGGCCGGCGGACGTCGAAATTAGGGCTAGTGAAAGGATGCCGATATACCTAAAGTACGCAAAAAAGATGATTGAGGGGGGTCATGGGTATGTCTGTCGCTGTAAAGCAGAAGAGTTCAGAAAATTCAGAGAGGCTAAGAAGGAGTGTCCCTGCAGGGGTCGGGAGATTCCGGAAAATATTGATGACTGGTCACATATGGTTTCTGGGATTCTTGTAGAAGGAGAAGCGGTTGTGAGGGTTAAGACGGACATGTCCATTCCAAACCCGGCACTGAGAGATTGGCCGGCACTCAGGATTCAGCACACCCCTCACCCATTAGTTGGAGAGAAGTACAAAGTTTGGCCGTTGCTAGATTTTCAGAGCGCTATTGAGGACCATGAGCAGGGAGTGACGCACATAATTAGGGGCAAGGATCTGATGGACAGTACCAGAAAACAAACTCTACTTTACGACCACTTCGAATGGGATTATCCAGAGTCCCTATATTGGGGAAGGGTGAAGGTCCATGAGTTCGGGGGTTTCTCTACTTCTGGAATTCTTTCTTCGATCGAATCTGGAGACTATGGTGGATGGGACGATCCTCGTCTACCAACGCTAAAGGCGTTGAGGAGACGAGGTATTGAAGCTCAATCGTTGAGAGATCTGTGGGGGGATATTGGCCTCACACAGAAGGACATTGCAATTTCTATGCAAACAGTTGAAACTTTCAATTCGGCTATAATTGACTCAAAATGTGAAAGGAGGACTTTTGTGGCAGATCCCATTGAAGTCAGAATTCAGTCGAATTTACCAAGCAAAGAGACCCTGATTCCTAAGCATCCCGAGGGGAGTATTCAAGGTAGCAGAATATGGAAAAACGATAGTATTGTATTCATCCAATCATCTGATCTCACTTCTGGGAAGCTTAGATTCAAGGATTTTGCAGATATTGAGATTTCTGGATTAGATGCTGAAATAGAATGTGAAGACAGGTCAGACGATCGCAAAATAGTCCATTGGTTACCTAAGAAGATGTCTCGCCGAGCGATATTAACTGTACCCGAAGAAGAGTTGTTGAAGGAGGTTTACGGACTTGTGGAAGACTTCGAACTTGAGGTTGGTGCCATTTACCAGTTTGAGAGAGTCGGTTTTGCTAAGATTGAGAGTATAAACAAGGAGGGAGTCAGACTTCTTTGGCTTCACAAGTAGCTGGAATAGGCCATATTGTGGGTAAGTCAACAAAAAATGTTGGTTAATGGCGTCGCATTGAAGGGTATGGGGCGAATCAGAGTAGTGTGGATGGAGTACGTGCAAGAGTAGTAATGATCTTCTCGGCTCTTTGGATAATGGTATTGTTTTCCCCGATCCCAATTCAAGCTGATGAGTCTAACGCATGTTGTGAGTCGACTAGTTTTGACCTTTTTTTGGTTGGAGAGCCAGACAATGGCGAGCTTACTCCATTTGATTCTGAACTGGAGGAAGAGAAGTCTGTAGAGGTTACTTCATCTGTATTCGGCGAAGTACAAGTTGGTACTTGGACTATTGAATGGGGAGAGGCAGGGGAATACTCTGCTGGAACTTGGACATTCAGTATTCCTTACGAAGTGGTTGATTCTACAGGAGTTTCGGCAAACGCAACTGTCTTGTTGAAGATAGGGGGCAATACCTACGAAAGCTCTTCAGAGATTCCTGCTGTTTACCTGTCGGGGTCGGGGGAACTGCAAGTGCCAGTAGAGGTACAAGACGGCCAATTCTCAAAAAATGATAAGATAGAGGTCTCGTTTTCGGTTAGAAGTCTGATTTTTTCAAATCCGGGAAGTGATTCCGGGATCAAATTCTTCTGGGGTACCGATGAAATGGATGCTGCAATTTCGATTAATTTCCCCCTATTACATGTTGAAATTAGAGAGGCTAGTGTGAAAGGGAACCTAGTTTTCTTCCCTGTGAGGGTGACCTCAGGATTTGGAGACAGGATGTGGACAGCCTCTACCGGAAGTCTCATGGTACAGAACGTGCTAATCTCCGAGAGCCCTATTGTAAATTCAAACGAAGATTGGGTGGATGTTACCTTTGTCTGGGATCCAAGTAATTCTGGGGGCGGGTCGGTAAGAACAGACTTCCGAATTTCACCGCAAGAATCGCTGAATATTGAAGCCGATAAAATACATGATGTTACACTGGGCCAAGATACTGGAGACAACAGCTGGTACCCTGATGAAGAGCCACCGAGGACAGGGGGTTCGAATCTAGAGGTTATTGTCGACTGCGAGTACGATGGGAATTCGATTGATCGCGATACTACAATCAGATTTGAGGGTGCAATGTCACAATGGATGAGGTGGGGGTTGGACAACATTGGCAACAAGAGCCTTGGTTCTAACAGTTGGTGGAGGAATTTGAACACCTACTCCGACGAAGTGAGTAACTCTGAAAAGCAAAATGGAAGAGTGGATAACTCGGAGCAATTAGTACTCGAACGTCATCTAAGAGGTTCCAAATCTGACCTCAAGTCGTTCCTTTCAAACGGACTGATGGTTAACCCCGAATCGGTATTTGGGATTAATCCAGTAGATTTCGGCCCGATGGAAGTCACCATTGACCTCGGCATCTCTAGGGCATTCAATTCTGAGAAGATCTCTATCAGAATCAGTTCCTCTTACTATGTCGAAGAAGACAGTAGGCAGACATTAATCGAAGACTTCGTCAGACCAGGTGGGTATGATTATTGGGACCAGGTGGATTTATCTTTCGAGATTCGGACTGGCATGCTTTCAGGATTCGGGGGCGTAAACTCAGATAATGATGAGATTGACTATACTCACAGAAGGTGGATTGTGATGGAGGAGCTCACGATAGAAGAGTCCGACATCGAATCAGATGTCGATTATAGGATTGAGTTCGTTGCTAGCAATTCGCTTCTATTCAGTCCTCTGATTTCTGCTGTTATTTCCGTCTTTGCACTTGTTCTGGCGATAGGAATTGGGATGGCACTAACGAAGAAAAGATCTAGGGCTCCAAGCATGATTATGGTTGGGGTATTGGGCGTGCTATCACTATCTATTTACTGGTTCGGACTTCCTATGCCAATTGTACTAGGAGTTGTGGCATCAAGTATTCTTCTCGTTTTCCCCGCGGCAATCATCTCCCCGCCCACTGGTTCGGACGAAAATCAAAATGGTTATGGGAGGGCGGGTAAGGTAAGGTGTCCTTCGTGTGGAAAGAGAAATCGTGTCGAATCAGAAGTTAGGCCTTTGAGAATTGAGTGTTCTGGTTGTAACAGCACCCTGAGAATAGAGTAATCAAATCGTCCCTTTAGAAAGCAACAAATCGGCAAGTTCTGAAGCTGCGTCTATCGGAGGCATATTATCCCAGAATTCTGAAGCCCTCGTTATCTGGGACGCTAGATCCGAACGCCAGTCGGGCCCAAGTATGCAATGCCAAAGAAGCTCTTCGAGTCTCGCAGTGGATGGTTGATTTCTAGTCAAAGCGGATCGCGCTAAGGAATCCATCGATTTTTCTCTTCGGCCCGGGTCAAATGACTGCCAATTATTGGATGCTGCTTCAAGGTCAACTGATTCAAGCCACTTATAATTCGCGATGTATGGGGACTCAACTTCGGTAACAGGGACGATTCGGATTGAACCCTCAGTGGAAAGAAAGTCCCGCAACGCAGTGAACACGGGATCATAAGTCGTGTCTAGAGCATCAGAAATCCAGTTTCCTGATAAAATCCAAGGCCTAATCCTTCTTAATCTAGAACTATTTTGTGAAATGGCTTGAGCTAAGGCGTGGGATTGTGCAACGGTGCTGAGGAGGCCCTTTCTAGAATCCCCCAATCTACCCCTCAACCCTTCGACAGTGGTTGCTGAAATAGAAACCTGAGAAGATGGAGAGTTTGTCTGTGGATTGGAATCATGATCGTCAATAATCCTGATGAAAGTGTCAGTATTTGGGTCAGAAATAGAAAATCTCCGCCTGTATGGGATTCCCTCGTCCAGTAAGGCTGCTTCAATTGGGGCCACGGAGAGGGAGCCATTTAGTGAGGGTTTAGATACAATCAAAACCGGCCTTGGTGATCGTGTGATTTCTGTCGCTGAATGTTCAATGAAATCCCGGACAGAGGAGAACAGTGGATGCTCGATAAGCAGGCGCACCTGCCTACGACATAAGTGCAGTACAAATCACTAGTGATTACTCGACCATCAGTCGTAGCTGATCCCTCTTGTAGGTCCAGTCCGACTCAAGTTGTTTGTTTTCCTTGTAGTACTTGGAGAGACGTCTGATCTTTGACTCGCAAAGTTCCAATTGCCTCCTATTGTGGACGTCCTTGGAATTCTGAGACAGGTGGTCAATCAGCCTTAGAGCCCGCCTCATGAGACTCATGAGATCCTCGGGGTACTGAGAGTTTTTTCCAAGGCGGCTTAGAGTCTGGGAAATTCTCTCACCCGTAACTAGGCGAACATCGGGTACACCGTGCATATCCCTCAAAATTGATCCAATGGATGAGTTTGTGTGTCCCTCTCCGGATAGTTGTAAGATTAGTTCCTCGACTTCCTTCTTGTCCGAATTTGACCACTCGGGGAGGTCTCCCAAGAGAGGCTTGTTCGAGCCGCTCTTGCCCTTTCCTTTGCTGTGCATCCTTGCCATTTACATACCTCGGGCAGCCGGGCGAACTACTCTCCCTCTATAACCGCTACGTAGGAGAAGAAGAAGAATTAGGGCCGAATCCTATGTCTGGATTTAGCCAGCTTCCCTGGACCGTGCGGCCACTCCCAACCAGGGGCCACTGCTCTTGCTGATCCAATCAGATTTCCACCTTGGAGAACTAGTAACTCGTCTCCAGAGTTGATTAATGGGTCGTGGTACTCCAAATAACTGGGGAAAATGTCACCAACCAAATCCACATCCTTTCGTAGTTCGGCCCTTTTCAAAATACCAAGCTCGTTAAGAATGGATAGGCTATATTTTGAAAATATGAATCGGCCCCTCCTTGGATCCCATTTTGCCATCTGCATATCTTGCTTTGATATTGTTAGAATGGGAGGCCTCCCTCTAACAATACATCCTTCCAACCATTCGTCTGAACCATACTGAAATCGCGAGATGGATTTCAAAATCTCTAGTCTAACGTTGAAATTTTGCCCTTTATCTCCAGTTCCCCCAACTGTGGAATCTATCGACTCCTCCAATCGCCTTAGAGAATCTCTGGAGCCAGCAGTTTCTCCGAGCCTAGTATCAATGACCTCAGAACCAGCAAGATAAACATCCACTCCAGAATGGTTGATGACTGTTGAATACCCCACTCTTTCGACGAAACGGGTCAGCATTCGCCTAATTACCTCCAGTTCATCGTGATCCCAATCACCTGTTACTGGGATATCGTAATGGGCAGCAGGCCACAAATCTTCCAATTCCCTGGGCACCAGTCCCAGAGGAGCCGTGACCATGACTTCATGGACTAAAGAATTCCTGATTGATCTTCTAAATCTCCCATGGCTCTGAGATAGCTTGTATGGCTTCTTTGCAGAGCAAGGAAGTAATACAAGAGTGCCCCGTTGGTGACTTGGTGGTTCGTGGTACTCGGAAACCCTCTCCCTCCAATTTCTAATTGTGATGTCGTTTCTACTCTCATAGGAGTGGCACCGGAGTTTTCTTCCGACCCCTACAGAGCTGCTAGTTAATCCGGCTTGTTTCGAGAAATGATACGAAATATTGTCGTGCCGCCTAAGGTGTTCCACTGAGCGAGGACTAGAAGTGCTCTGTCTTTCGGCTAGCTCCCTGAGCGATCCATCCCTAATCGCCGACCTAGTAGCTGAAATTGATTGGACCCAGGTTTCACACTGAGACTCCATTGTTGCGTCCTCATCAGTTGAAGGCTCAACCTCCCTAGGGCCAGTTTCGGTAAGTAATACCCCCAATGAAGAAGCCTGTCTGGATCTTGCCAAATCGAATATGTCCACCCCCATCCAAGCTAACAAAGCACAATTATCCGGACCGGAAATGCCTGGTGTCCATATTAGCGACGCCGGGAATCTGGTTCTTACTGTCAAAATGGCCCTTTCCAGCATTCCTGTATTTGCTGATAACTGAGGGGCGTCGAGTATCGGGATCAAGGAAGGCTGCGTTTCAATTTTCAACAGCAATTGGTCATGGTGAAGAGAATTCCATGTCACTGGTAGAACCTCTAAGCCGCTACCGAATTCTCCGGAGTCCGAATCCACCAGACTAGGGGGCAGAGTAAGACCTTGGCTCATTTTCCAAGAATCTAATGAGTCGAAAGGATAGCAAATATTTGCCCTAGTGGAAATTTCCAACTCTGATGGGATTGAAGAACTGTCCAGATTACATTGCAGAGGCGCAATAGAGACTGGAAGAATCGGGTCAATTTCACTGATTATCAAACCCGGGGCCCATGAAGAAGGATTTTTTCTATCTCCTAGGGAAAAAAGACGAGAGAATCGATCTCTTGCAAGGACATCCCGAGCTATCGGACGCTCTGTCATAGGCTCTCGAGCGATGCATTTCGCTTGAAGGATTCTAAGACCTAGTAGCTCTCGCAGAGAACGATGAAGGGGATTGGAGTAGTGTTTGCCTTACTGGCCATAATTTCGATTCTGCCGATTGCTCACCCCGAACAAGGCGGTGAAGGGGGTGGGTCGGTTACTGAGATAGGTGATGCACCGGAAAATCTCTGGGATTCGGAAGGGATTGTGGATCAATGGCAGACAATTAGCCCAAACAATGTTTCTTACTTCGGGGTTTTAGCAATTAATGACTCAGTTGACGTGTTTGCTCTGGAAATTTCTTCCGAAAATTGGACAAGAATAGGATTTTCGATAGACCCCGGGGATAACATAACTATCAGCATACAGAGACTGAATCAGACATCATGGTCGATCGTGCATTTCGCCAATGAGTCGACAGGCGAGATTGAGCTAGATCAAGGCATTCACGCTGTTAGGATTGAGAAACTCGGGAGTTATGGGGAAGAAGTGGGATACAGATTCTCTCTAACAAATTTGGGCACCGTTGAAGTTGATGGTGGATTTGTGAACCTAGCATGGATGTTCACGCCTTTCTACGTCATTGCAGGGGTTTTCCTTATTCTTCCGTTTCTAGTCGTCTTGTGGTGGAATCGGGACAAGATTGGCCCGTTCAACAGGAGTAAAAAATTGTTAGATGAGCATGAGCAGAATTCACTATTGGCTCTAAGAGAGAGGTTTGGCGATTACAGTAGTAGCGAGGATGTATTAGAGAAAATCAGGAATTCTCTGGCCGTACTTTCCGAAGAATCATGGGATTCTGTAACAGAAGAATTAGGTCCTGCTGAAATCAAATACTTCACAAAAGATTTGGAAATATGTGCTTGGAGATTTGATGGTTCTGGAAGGTCAATTCTCATAGGAATACAGACGGGGGAGTCGGAATGGAATATGGCGGCGATAAGGATTTTTTCTCCTCTTGGAGACGAGGCATCAATAGAAAGCGTCGAGCCGGAATTGTTGTTCCAGAATAGCGAAGTATTCATTGGCGATCTTCTAGAGAAATCCACGACCTTCCTACGAATTATAATGTTGGAAAGGCATGCAGCAGTAAACTTGCATATTTCTGGACTAATTAACGGTAAACCGGTTGCGGTTTCTCCTACCGAATCTATGCATCATGAGTCGGAATAGACTCATTTTCGTCTTCGTAAACTGGCATCCTTTCTTATTCGGTCCTCTAATGATGGAAGTTCCCCCTCCATTTCATCCCGAATTTGTTTAATCTTGTTCTTCATTGATCGAGATTGCTTGTTAGGGATCTCTAATTTCAACACCGCAGTGACCGATCCCCGCTTTGATCTGGTGCTATTGCTTGGTAAACCTCGGCCAACTATTGAGATTGTTTCTCCAGGGCTAGAAGCTGCAGGGACCTTGATTTTCAATGGTTTGGAGTCGATATGAGGGATTTCTACCGTAGTCCCTAAAGAGAGGTCGGCAAAGCTTAGTGGGAGGGCCATCAATAGGTCATTTCCGTCCCTCTCAAACCATGGGTGAGACTCGACTTCAATTTCGATGTACAAGTCTCCGGGACCTCCATTTAGTGTTGAAGAAGATTCCCCTTGGCCACGCATCCTAAGACGTGTTCCAGAACTAATTCCAGGTTTAACTGAGAATTTCACCTTTATTGGTTGGTATGCTCGGCCTTCGCCCTTGCATTTTCCACATGGATCCGTTACTATCCTTCCAGAACCCCTGCAAGGAGGGCATTCCTTCCGGACTCTCTGCCTGAACGGTCCGATCATAGAAATCTGGTCAATTCTACCCCTTCCATCGCACGACGGGCAACTCCTTGACCCCCCTTCTTTTTTGGAACCGCTCCCATTACAACTAGAGCAGTCCTTTAGTATCTCGATCTCTAGTTCTTCTTCTAGGCCATCCATTGCAGCCTGAAATGGGACTGAGTGTCTAACTAATAGGTCTGAACCCCTGGATCCGCTACTCTGAGTGCCTCCGAAAAATTGACTAAAGATTGAGTCGAATCCCCCTCCGAATAAATCATCAAAACTAATGTCAACGCCTTGGAAACCCCCTGTACCAAATGGGGATCCACCAGGCCTATCGTGCCCAAACATGTCATACTTTCTTCTCTCGTCAGGGTTAGAAAGAATTGCGTATGCCTCTTGAATTTCCTTAAATTTTGACTCGGCATCATGATCGTTGTGGTTCTTGTCCGGATGGTACTTTCTTGCAAGTGAACGGAATGCATTCTTTATTTCAGACTCTGAAGCACCTCTTTGAATCTCAAGAACCTCATAGTAGTCTCGCTTATTTGGCATGGCCTCACCAGTATTGGGCTCTTGTCGGGACCCTATCAACCGTTCCCTGATAGAGAAATTGGTGAACCACACGAAGAACAATAGTTAGACTCTGGTTCATTGTAAGTCGAGCACTGATTACAAAATCGGGCTTTTCTTCTGTTCTGAGTTTGATCGGGAATTACCCATTGAGAGCCGTCATCCAGCTCGGGATATGAATATCCATCCTTTTTCGGTGCCAATTCTATTTTCTTCTTACGCTCTATTCTTCTAGAGGCAGACCTTTCTATCGAATGTGCGAAAAACTCGGCCACCCTAGAAACAACCCCCTTTGACTTAATCTGATTAATGTCACCAGAGGTGGAGTTCTGTTCAACCCCATCAATTTGGATGGAATACGTTGATTGGCCATCTGCTTGTTCAACTTCTCGTGACTCTCTATTTAGTTCCCCAATGTTGCTCTGCATCCTTTTCCTAGCAACATTTCCCTTTCTCCCTCTAAAGTCAGAATAGGCCCTTGCCTCTAGCTTCTGAATGGCCACTTCTCCCTTCTCCCACAGCCCTCTATCTTCGAGTTTATATGTTCTAGATAGGTCATCTATTGCCTTTGATCTCCTATACTCATGGTCATCGATGAATCGATATCTCCACATCATGAAAAGTCCGAGAATCATTGCAACAGAGTGTATGGCTATTTCCGAAAAATTATCGTTTGAAAGGGCGTCATTTAGTTCTGGGGAAAAAATTCTGAAAGAGACAATGAAAATATTGGGTAGCAAAATCAGAGCAACGGACACAGCCTCGGAGCGATGCGCCATGCCTAACCGCCAGTAATTTTTGGTTTGAATTGTTCGTGCATTTGAGAACTCAGTAGAATAGCACTATTAGTTTGGAACTTCAGGATTTAGCATGGACCCAATAGTGACTGTGTCCACGGTAATTAGAAGTCACGAAGATCCGCAAAAAGTTATTCGATCGGTGCGTAAAATTTTTCCAGATTGGGAGCCCGATTCTATTCAGGATGATGAGGGGGGTTTCCCAACAATTAGAGTCCGAGAAAAAATTTCTGGAGCTTCTAATTCATTGGATGAAATGTTGTCGATAATTCGAAAAAATAGAGTTCTCGACACTGCATTGGACGCGATGGCAATGAAATCTGAAGATAAGAGAGCAAATTTTTCCTTATCAAGGCAATCTGCTTCAATTGGAAAGGTTTCATTCGTTCTTGATAACGAACCACTTGGTGGGACGATTCAAGTATCTTTAGTGGGCTCTGACATTGGATTATGGCTGGAACAGCAGACTTGGCACAGTGGGAGGGATTCTATTCCACGGAGCATTGGAGACGAGATGGCAATGGGGGAAGAGGGAAGTCCCGCAGAATGGTTTGACTCCAAAGGTCGTAGAACTATGGGTGAATCTGACTAAGTGTGACTGTACCAATATTATGGATTGGAGCAGAGGCGTTTACATAGCTCCCTAATCACTTCCAATTGCCTATTCTTGGGAACCCAATACTCTTGAGGCAAGTGGGCGAATAGTACATTCGAAGAGTCGGACTCAATTGCAGCTATCAGAGTCCTATAGTATGTTTCATTACAAATGAATCCACCAGCATCCTCGCTCCAACAAACTTCATCGAACTCATGAATTATTTCTTCAATTAAGTGAATTGGTGCAAGAGTTTCTACAAAGTCCTTGGAACCGATTAAGATTTCTCCCTCTCTTATCTGCCTTCCAGAATTATCTGGGATTTTCATCCCATACCTGTTCTTGCCAAATCTCTCGAGTTGTATTTTCTCAGCCTTTTCCGATAAACCAAGGTGTAGAATTGCAGCGAAACTATCGCCACCATACAATCTCTCTGAGACCACTTGTGACCCATGCTCGTCTACGTTCAGCAATGAAGTCTCGATTTCCACCCCCGAAATGCCTTTCGTAGAAAGGGTCTCGAGAATTTGCTCGGAGATGTTTGTCTCATGAATTGAGAACGGAACAAAACCCGTGACCAGCAATCTCCGAGACATGTACATCGCGTTGAATACTCACTGTTCTCATTTTCTATGCAAATTTATACGTCAAATTCTTCCGTACCTGATTGCTGCAACGCATATGACAGATGAGTTCGTGGTCGAACTGGAAGGGGATCATCAAGAGGATTCGAGCCCCTTTGGAGTGATCTCGGTAATATGGGATGAACTGAGTGGAGGGGTTGGCCCGTGGGGGGCCGTAAGGCCACTTTTCGCAGTCGCACTCGCCCTAGTTCCTCTGTTATACTTGGGTCAACACTTCAATAGACAACATAGGAAAGCAGCAGAGTGGTTTTTGATTCAATTCCCCTTAATTCTGTCACTGGTTCTTTGGCCGTTACTATATGTCTGGTCCATTGCTGATGCATGGTGGGTTTCTAGTGGGATTGTGGCCTCATCTGAGGCCAATGGTTCCTAGAACTCGTCTCCAAGCTCGAGTGGACTATACAACCCTCCAGGACTTGTTACTTGAGACAGTTGCACCCTAATTTCAGATTCCCATGACCTCAACTCCTCGAGGGCATGGATAAACTCTAACTGGCTTTGGTTCACAATTGTCCTGATTAATGTGTCCAAGATGTCCATCCTGTCCTGATCAACTCGATCGATTAAGTTCTCAAGTGGAAATGACTCAATGCCAATCATGGTTTTTTCATTGGTGCTTGTGCTATCCAATGGTTTTGGCCCCAATAGTGATGATGGAAGTTCTTCCCCACTAATTTCTGCAGCCTTCTGTAAAGAGTCCAGAACAATTCTGATGAATTTAGAAATTACTAGGGCGACTTCGATTATCGGCATGCTCAGCTGGTTAGTCAGGTGGACCATATTTTCCCTTAGGAAGAGTAATTTCTCATTTGAGGCAGAGTCTGCGGTAGGAATTGTCCGCGAGACGTCGGCCATAGCCGTCTGAGTTGGAGGTAACAAATGAAATGATTGAGTTTAGGTCGTCCTGTCGTCGTACCTAATTGGTGATCCGCTATTGCCCCTAATTCCATCCAACAAATCATCATCAATTTCGAAGAAATCGTTCAACCAGTCCCCGTCGGTGTCCCAGTTTGTTGGGTCTGTGCCATCTGCAATTAGGTCACCGTCAATATCCAGAACCCACCACCCATACGGATATTCCCCCAGTCCAGGATTTGGAAGATGGAACTCATCACCTGCTAATCTGTTGTACTCATCGGTCCAGGCACCATTTACGTGCGTAACATCGTTGCTTGTATTGACGTCCTCGTAATTCACATCATTGTCATCTATGACCAATGCATAGAGGGGGTCTTGGTCATTTATTCTGTTAATTCTGAGGTAGTTCGTAGAAATTGAGTTTGATCCCGAACAAGTACCCAGGAGTGTCTCCCTGAGTTGCCACCACTCTTCGACATTGGCTCCTGAGCAATCAAAAAGTGAAGAAGCGCGAACTACTGAAGGGGAGGATAGCGTTGTGTTAACTACCGCATAGTACTCCTGGAAGTTGTTGTATGGGACGTAAGTGCATTCTGCGTCTGAGCAATCCCATTCTCCATCCCTATCTGCATCCTGAGTAGCATCGTTTGGATCTGTGGGGTCGTGTGTGAACCACACCCATTCCAATGCAGGCCGCGTGATTTCTCCGTCTGAGAAGGATATTGGTTTCCAATTCTGAGGGGTAACCTCTTGCCACTGGACCTCAATCTTCAGGAAAGAAGACCAATTGTCATTCGTTTCGTTCCAACCTCTGAAGTGTTCGTAGAAATCTGGCATCATATCTCCATCGGTATCATTGTCAAGGGGGTTTGTCCCATACTTGAACAGCTCTCTACCATCTGAAAGACTAGTATCTCTAACATAATCAACAACAACACCATCTTGAAGAACGGGAGTCATAACAATTGAGTCTGAGTCTGAGTCTGAGTCTAATGGCGAGGTTCCGTTGTGAAATTCCATGAGATTTGTGAAGTATAGAGAATTAGCTCCACTACCGAACTGCTGATCATCTGGATAAGCGGTGAATGACCTTTCCACCCAGGTTCCCTGAATGGCTGGAGAGTCAGTGAAATCCCTATCTAACCAGCCGTCTGCATCTGGATCATAGTCTGTGTCTAGGGGATTCACAGGGTTAAGGGACCACCGCAGAGAGTTGACTGGCAAGACTTCGCGATAAACAGAGAAGCAATATTCCCACCCATCTGGCATCCCATCTCTGTCAGAATCTTCGTCTGTAGGGTCACTAATTCCAATGAGGGATTTATTGAAATTTTCTGGATCATATTGATTGATTAGCCCTATCTTATCCGATGAATCTAGACTCTTTGTAGCGAACAAGGTGTACAGTTGGCCCCAAGCCGATTGTGCCGACACCCCTGTCTCTTCCATCAATGCCATTGCAGCATCTTCTCCGTACGATACCGTGCCAGATCCGTTTGGCATGTTACCTATCTCCAGCCTCTTTCCATACCATCTAGAGTCGTGCTCTGCCAAGTTGTCAAAAGACTCCGAGTCTGAAATCTCCCCATCGCCGTCGCAATCGAACGAGTCTGCGTCTGAGTCCACGTCTACGTCTGTGTCCGTTAGGGGGTTCATGGACCAACTGTTGTCTTCAAGATTCCATTCAGAGAACCAATATTCGTAGCCGTCACTCATCCCATCTCTATCTGTATCAGAGTCCTTTGGGTCAGTGATTCCAAAAATTGACTCCAACATTGGCTTGGCTGGGGAGCCGGAAATCCATTCTAGATATTGATGCATGCCCAATTCTGCCCTTCCTTCCTTACTGAACAGTATCCTGTAGATCCTGCTTTCGAACGCTAGTTGGTCGATTTCTCTAGACTCGTCCCCAAATGTTGGGGCACCGGGGGGATATGATTCTCCGTTTATTGGAAGATTTGAGGTCAGATTCAACTCTGTCAGATCCCTTATTCCGTCTCCATCTGAGTCGTAGTTTCCATCGTTAGGGACAAGTGGGTTTAGTGTCCAAACCCCGTCAGTACTGTTCCAAGCTGTGAAAATTAACTCAACACCGTCCAACATCCCGTCTCCATCGGTATCTGGGTTATTTGGATCACCTGAATTTCCCGTCAATAAGGCCTGATCAGAGGAAACGAAATGGCCGAAAGAAAGAGGTGATTCGGCACCTATCCAGGGAGTCTCCAATAGTACGCCAGCGGCGTCGGTTAGGTAGAATTGTGGGGATGAGATAGTGTCGTCCGTTTCGCTAATCTCACTATCTATGGAGTTGTATTCCTCCCAATTCGACATTCCATCTAAATCTGGGTCCCCAAGTCCATCGCCCTCGTTTACGGGATTAAGGGTCCAGTCTTCCTCGAAAAGGCTCCATCTGGCGTTGTAAACCTCCCATCCGTCGGGCATGCCATCGTCATCTGAGTCGGTACTGAGTGGGTCCGATGAGCCTATGTCATCATTCGGCAATCCAGTCCACAAAGATAGGTATTCATCACCAATTCTATCCCCGAATGATTCTTGTGCGAGACCGCTCCAAGAGCTATGGGTCAGAATCGTGGTCAGGTTATCTGGAAGCATTGCACCAGAAATTGTTGAGTTGGACAGAATTATCTCTGATTTAATGTGATATTCCAGCCAATTTACCAGAGACTCCTCAATCTCAAGAATCCCATTTCGATTGATATCAAAACCATCACCATCTGGATTGTTCAAAGCATCAGAACCATTCATTGGATTTATTCCTGAGTTAGAAGATGGCCAATGACAAGAATACCTAGCCTCCCACCCATCGGGCAGCGAGTCGTTATCTGAGTCCTTGGAGTTTGGATTAGTAGCGGTCCAATTTTCAATGTAACTTTTAGTTTCGCCGTGGGATTGAATACCGGTGGTGAGGGATTTGGTCCTTAGGCTCTCCCACTTATACTCGCAAATGTTCGAGAGCCCGTCCCCATCTGCGTCTTCTGTAGCGTCACTGGGGTCATTGGGATCCAGAGTCCATTCATTTCCGCCCGTATATATGTCCCCAATCCATCTTCTATGCTTAATTTCCCAGCCATCGGGCATACCATCTCCGTCGGTGTCAGGATTTGTTGGGTCAGTTGGCCTGTCGCTGCCTCCACTAGATCCGGTTCCTAGCCAACCCCCAAGGTGGACGTCAATTGCAGAATTTCCGACCTCTGGGTTGCAGAGATATTCTTCGTTGAGGTAGTGGCAATCGAATGAAGATGAATCTAGGAACCACCCCCAGTACTCTTCTCCGTCGGTAAGACCATCCCCGTCAGAATCGGAAACTCTTGGATCTGTACCGTTTAGGCCATCTTCGGAGGAGGAGACGAACCTGTACTCTTCCAAATTACTCCATAAACGGTCGAATCCGTAAGATCCACTGTTATCGATTGATACGCCGTCTGCATCTAAATCCCTGTAACCATCAAAGGGGTCTGTAGGATCGAGCCCATATGCGAACTCCCAGCCATCGGGCATTCCATCTAAATCTGAATCAGAGGAATGGGGGTCCATTGGTGCAATGTTCATGAATCTCCCAGGAGAAATTCCTGCGAAAAGCCACTCAACGCCATCCCTTTCCAACGAAGCCAATGAAGTAACTAGACCTGGGATTTCTGTCTGGTTCAGATAGGTTCCAAGAATCCCATTTGATCCGCCTTCTAAGCACCATGTTCCGTTCATTGATCCCAATATCACCATCCCTTCGAGAGGTAAAACAGCGTGTACATCGTTTGCGCCTGTTAGTAGTCCGTCAATGTTCAGCATTCTTTCACTGTTGAATGCCTCCATGGGTTGAGAAATTAGCAAATCCATGGTGACTTGGTGTAATCCCCCACCCATGCCTATCCATACATCGTCTGAACCCTGTGCGGACTTCTCGACAACGATGGTGTTTACAGTTGCGGTTTTGGAAGAGTCGAGAATGTTCTGAGTGACAAAATCCTCTGCGTTGACCTTATCGAAAATCCACCATGGTTTTGCCGTGTCCTCGGATCCATCTGTTGTATTCCAACCAATTAGGCCGAAGTTAGTGCCTACGAACAATAGAGGGGTTCTTCCGAAGATCTTGACGTGGGCAGCTGATGTTACCGAGGCATTGGACTTGGATAGTAGCGATGAAAGAGACTCAAGATGGATAAAGTTCGTATCGTCAATAATTGCTTCTTCGCTCAATATCGTTTTCCAAGCACTCTGATCCCCCATAAGAAGAATATCTAAATCAATAGATTCTGACTGAAATACCATTATTTCCGAGATACTGCCGATGTCCCTAGTTACCATGGACTCCATCACAGGTAACCCGTTTTCGAGAGGAATAGAGTGAAATCCAATATTTGATCCCAATAGAAGAAAAACCGAGCTTCCGACATTTTGCCTGACCATTGTTTTCATCTCGATTCCCGGGGAGAGCTCGAATGAGGATGTAGTTCCCCTGAATGGATCCAGAACTGTGATTCCATATTTTGTGCCGATCAGCAACCTCTCCCTAACTTGGTCAGAGATAATCGTGTGAACAGAAGAGTCGCCAAGTCTTATTGCCGTTGAGTGATCGAAGCTAATGAGTTCGCTGTGACTAGACATCATTGCCCCCCTGACCCCAGGAATGACATGTCTAGAGTTATCGAAGTCTACCAAGAACTCCTCGAAGTTACTGAATGACTCGCCCCATTGGGAAGTCCCAATGGTAACGTCTTGTGTAGTGAAACCGTCCCTATCGAAATCCCAACCATCAAAATCACTGTCGATGATTGCATCACTTGCATTTAATGGATCAAGGCCATGGTGTGATTCCCAGCCATCTGGGATCCCATCGCCCAAAACTTCCAGGGGGGCGGGTGAAATCTCATCCCAGAAGAAAAAGTCAGAGTCGATGAATCTGGGGTCGCTTCCCATCCAGCCCGATAACCCGGTTGGTCTTTCAAACTGGGTTTGACAGGAGTCGTCTGTAAGTCCGTCAATTGTGCCCCAACACCAAAGTCCATCCCGCTCAGTAATCCAATCATCCGGGGTCCCGAATAGATATTCCTCAGTGTTGGTGAACATTTCGCCGGTATCGATTATTCCGTCGCCGTTGAAGTCGAAGCCATCCCCGCAACCCCAGCTAAAGTCTGCTTCACATCTGTCGAAGTCAACGAAGGCATCACTAGCGTCCAATGGATCGAAATATCTGCATTCCCAGTAGTTATTGGGGTTCATCGGATCGTTTGGGTCCTTCGCGTATAATCCTCCAACTGTACACATATGAACTTCAAATCCATCTGGAATCCCGTCTCCGTCAGTATCGGCAACCCTAGGATCAAGGTATTCCCTCAGACCGGAATTTGTCTCTTCCGGGGCCTTCCCAGTTAGGCTATTTCTATCCTCGAAGCACTTGTCCAAAGTATAGGGCCAACAATACTCCTGTAGTGCTGTTAATCCATCTCTATCTAAATCGGTGATATTGTC
>CEVA01099315.1_pt1 | contig 19749 bp, 21 predicted proteins | sample 361521 | NCBI WGS metagenome assembly CEVA01 (sample SAMEA2622823, study PRJEB7988) | marine metagenome | isolation source: saline water (ENVO:00002010), including
CATCTTTAAAATCCCTTCCCGATTTTGCGATTATAGACGGATTTGTTGTTACCCCATCAACCATACCTGATTTTGAAAATTCTTTTATTGCATTTATGTCAGCACTATCTATAAAAAATTTCATTTCCTAACCTATATATTTTCTTTCCATATTTTCTTATTAATACAATATAATCTTATGAAATAATACTAATGATTTTAAAATGAAAAAAGTTTCAGTACTTCTCCCAACAAACACAAATCAAACATATGATTACTTAGTGCCAAAAGAAAAAGAAATAGATATAGGGTCCTTTGTTTCAGTGTCTTTTAGAAATAAACAAATGAACGGCATTGTTTGGTTTGACAGTGGAGACAAGGTTGATAAAGCAAAACTTAAAAATATTTTAGAAGTATATTCTGGCATTAAATTAAAGAAAAATTATATTAAATTCTTAGATTTTTATCAGAAATATAATCTTATCCCTCTTGGTAAAATATTACGATTAATTCTACCTAAAGATAAAATTTTAGAATCAGTAGAAACTTCAAAAAAGGAAAAAGCCAAAAATAATTTATCAAGTAAAACAATTCTTTCTTTAACCAAAGCGCAAAAAGACGCATCAAAAAAATTAATTAATTCTGTTTCTGAAGAAAGTTTTGAAAGATTCTTAATAGATGGTGTGACGGGTTCTGGGAAAACTGAGATTTATTTTGAGGCTATCAATCAAGTCCTTATACAAGGCAATCAAAGTCTTATATTACTTCCCGAAATAGCTCTTGTGGATTCTTTAGAAGAAAGAATTTTAGAAAGATTTGGATTTGAACCTGCGGTTTGGCACTCAGAAACAAAGATTTCTAAAAAAAGGAAGATTTGGAGTGATGTGTATACTGGAAAAACGAAATTAGTTATTGGCGCCAGATCGTCCCTCTTTTTACCTTTTAAAAATCTAAATTTAATAGTTATTGATGAAGAACATGATTCTACTTTTAAACAGCAAGAACAAGTTATTTATAATGCTAGGGATATGGCGATAGCGAGAGCTTCTCATGAAAAATCAACTATTGTTATGGTTTCAGCAACGCCTTCATTAGAATCTTTATTTAATGTACGAGAAAAGAAATATAATCATTTAAAATTACCTGACAGAATTGGTTCTGCAGGTTTACCAATTATAAATGTTGTTGATATGCGAAAGGAAAATATAGAAAAGGACTCATGGATTTCTGCAACATTAAAATCAGCAATTACTGAAACATTAAATAATAATGAGCAAGTCCTTTTGTTTTTAAATAGAAGAGGGTATGCACCATTAACAATTTGTAAGAGTTGTGGGCATAAAATTGAATGTAAAAAATGTGATGCCTATTTAGTCCATCATAAATCACGAAATAAAATTATATGTCATCAATGTGGATTTACCGATAAATTTATGAAGTCTTGCCCTTCATGTAATATTGAAGATTCTTTTTTACAATATGGTCCAGGGATAGAAAGGATAACGGAAGAGGTTGTAAAATTATTTCCCAAAAAAAGTGTTTCATCCATTTCCTCTGATAATGCTAAAAATGTTATTGATATTCTAGATTCATTAGAAAAAGGCAGTACAGATATTGTTATTGGAACCCAAATAATATCAAAGGGGTATCATTTACCAAATTTAACTCTTGTTGGTGTTATTGATGCAGATTTAGGACTTGCTAGTAGTGACTTGAGGGCTTCTGAACATACTTTTCAATTATTGCAACAAGTTTCCGGGAGATCTGGAAGAGAAGAAAAACAAGGAAGAGCTTTGATACAAACTTATTATCCAGATCATCCGGTTATTAAATCATTAACAAATTCAAATAGAGAAGAATTCGTTAATGCTGAACTTTCTTCCAGAAAAAGATTAGAATTACCCCCATATGGAAGATTAGCAAATATTACACTTTCCGATACAAAAGAAGAAAGGCTCATTAATTTTTGTAAGAAACTTTCAACACTTATTCCTAAATCAAAAAGATTAATTGTTTTTGGTCCTGCGCCTGCGCCGATAACAAAAATTAGAAACAGATATCGTTACAAATTTCTTTTAAAGACCGATAAAAATGTGAACATACAAGAATTTATTAAACAATGGTTATCAAAAGTAAAAAAACCAAACACCACTCGTATTTTGATAGATGTTGATCCATATAATTTTTTATAAAGAATCTGCTTTCAGATATTGCATGCAAGGTACGCTTATGTTACGAGAAATATATAATTTTTTTTAAAATTGTCTTGGAGTTTTGTAATAATAATCTCTTTTTAAATCAATTACTTAGATATTTGGAATTTCATTCATGAGTCAATCAAATCAAGATCATACAACAGGAATATCAGGAAGGTATGCTTTTGCATTATTTGAATTAATTCAGGAAGAAAACGGCTCTAAAGAATTAGACAAAATAAACAATGAACTTTCTGTTATTGGAGATGCAATTTCTCAAAGTGAAGATATGTTAAAAATTATAAGAAGCCCTATATATAATGCTGAAGAGCAATTCTCAGCAATGAAAGCGGTCTTAGAAATTTTAAATATTTCAGATGTATTATCAAATTTTATTGGAGTGCTTTGTTACAATAGAAGATTATTCGTACTACCGGATGTCATTATTTCCTTTAAGGAATATTTAAACCAATTAAAGGGTAAAATGACTGCAAAAGTTGTTTCAAGTTCAGAGTTGACTAAAGATCAAATAAAGAAAATTGAAAATACATTATCAGACAGTTTTTCAAAAAAAATTGATATAGATATAGAAATAGATGAGAAGATTTTAGGCGGACTTGTTGTTAAAATAGGAAGTAAAATGATAGACACATCTTTACTTACTCGTCTAAAATTAATGCAATCAAATATGAATGAGGTTTAGCTATGGAAATTCAACCAGCAGAAATATCCACGATATTGAAAAAAAAGATAAAGGACTTTGGAAAAGATGCTGAAGTCTCTGAGATTGGGCAGGTTCTATCTGTTGGTGATGGAATTGCGAGGGTTTATGGATTAGATAATATTGAAGCTGGTGAAATGGTTGATTTTCCTGGTGAGATAAAGGGTATGGCTTTGAATCTAGAAGAAGATAATGTTGGTGTTGTTATTTTTGGGGATGATACCGACATAAAAGAAGGTGATATTGTCAAAAGAACAGGAGCAATTGTAGAAGTTCCTACAGGAAAAGAGTTGCTTGGAAGAGTAGTCGATGCGTTAGGAAACCCTATTGATGGAAAAGGACCAATTAAATCCTCTGAAAGTAAGAGAGTGGATGTTAAGGCACCAGGGATTATTCCTAGACAATCAGTTAACGAACCTATGCAAACAGGTTTAAAGGCAATAGATTCACTAATTCCTATTGGTAGAGGGCAAAGGGAACTTATTATTGGTGACAGACAAACTGGTAAAACTGCAATTGCAATTGATACTATTCTTAATCAAAAAGAAGTAAATAAATCCGATAATGAAAAGGAAAAATTATACTGTATTTATGTTGCAGTTGGACAAAAAAGATCATCAGTTGCGCAATTAGTAAAAACTTTAGAAGAAAATGGAGCAATGGAATATTCTATAGTAGTTGCAGCTACCGCATCCGAGCCGGCTCCACTCCAATACTTAGCCCCTTTCACAGGCTGTACTATGGGAGAATATTTTAGAGATAACTCTATGCATGCTCTAGTTGTTTATGATGATCTATCTAAACAAGCAGTTGCCTACAGGCAAATGTCTCTTTTATTGAGAAGACCTCCAGGTCGCGAAGCTTATCCTGGAGATGTTTTTTATTTGCATTCAAGACTCTTAGAAAGAGCTGCAAAACTTAACGAGGAAAATGGTGGCGGTTCATTAACAGCACTTCCTATTATAGAAACACAAGCTAATGATTTATCTGCCTATATCCCAACAAATGTTATTTCAATTACAGATGGGCAGATTTTCCTAGAAACAGATTTATTTTTTCAAGGGGTTCGACCAGCTGTAAATGTTGGTCTTTCGGTTTCAAGGGTTGGCTCTTCAGCTCAGATAAAAGCTATGAAACAAGTGGCTGGTTCAATTAAAGGTGAACTTGCACAATATCGCGAAATGGCAGCATTTGCTCAATTTGGTTCAGATCTTGACGCTTCTACTCAAAAACTTTTAGCCAGAGGTGAAAGGTTAACTGAACTTTTAAAACAAAAACAGTTTTCACCAATTTCAACAAACGAACAAGTTGTTCTTTTGTATGCAGGAGTTAATGGATATATGGATAATATCGAAGTTAATGAAATTGGAAAATATGAAGAAGATCTTTTAGATTTTGTAAGAGAAAATTATTCTCAAATACTTGAAAATATAACATCTACAAAAACCCTTGATGAGGATACTGAAGGAGTTCTAAAAGGGGCGGTAGAAGAGTTTACAACAAATTTTAATGGATAAAACTGAGAGAATATTTTGGCAAGCTTAAAAGAATTAAGAAATAGAATATCAAGCGTTACTTCTACTCAGAAGATAACAAGAGCTATGCAAATGGTTGCAGCATCAAAATTAAGAAAAGCTCAAGAAAATGCAGAAGTAGCAAGACCGTATTCAGATAAATTATCTGACATTCTTAAAAACTTATCAAAATCCTTTTCAGGACAGGATAATGCCCCGGAACTTTTAGTTGGAAATGGAAACGATCAGAAATATTTATTTATTATTGCAACTTCCGAAAGAGGATTATGTGGAGGTTTTAATGCATCAATAGTTAAAAAGGCCAAGGAGAATATTTTACAATTAAAATCCGAAGGAAAAGAAGTAAAATTGATAATTATAGGGAAAAAGGGCAGGGAGTTGCTTTATAGAGAATTTAAGGATGATATTCTTGAAATTTATGATTTTTCAGAAGTTAAAGATATTGGATTCTATGAGGCTGAAAAGATTTCAATTAAGGTATTAGAGCTTTTTTCCGAAAAAGCATTTGATATATGTAAATTATATTTTGCACGATTTGAATCTGTTTTAAGTCAGGTTCCAATTTCTCAGAAGTTAATACCTTTTGATATTGAGGATGACGAATCTGATGATGAAGAAGTAAATATTTGTTATGAGTACGAACCTGATGAGGAAGATATTTTAAAAGAATTACTTCCAAAGAACTTATCGGTACAAATATTAAGGGCATTACTCGAAAATGTTGCAAGTGAATTTGGAGCAAGACTTACTGCTATGGATAATGCCACTAGAAATGCTTCAGAGATGATAGATGATTTGACTATTACTTATAATAGATCTCGTCAGGCATCTATAACATCAGAATTGATAGAAATTATTTCAGGTGCTGAAGCGCTTTAGTTTTTTTAAGAGGATAAATTATGAGTGATATTAACCAGGGAAAAGTTGTTCAAGTTATGGGTGCTGTTGTTGATGTGAAGTTTGATGATCATCTTCCTGCAATATTAGATGCTTTAGAAATAGAAAAGGACGGTAAAAAACTAGTTCTTGAGGTAGCTCAGCATTTAGGAGAGAATTCCGTCCGAACTATTGCTATGGATACTACAGAAGGATTAAAAAGGGGTCAGTCAGTTGCAAATACTGGATTACCTATCTCTGTTCCGGTTGGGGAAGAAACATTGGGAAGGATTATTAATGTTGTTGGTGAACCTGTCGATCAAAAAGGAGAACTGAAAGTAAAACAAACAAGAGCTATTCATCAAAATGCCCCCGAGTTTGTTGAACAATCAACTGAGAAAGAAATTTTAGTAACTGGAATTAAAGTTGTCGATCTTCTTTGTCCTTATTCCAAAGGTGGAAAAATAGGTCTTTTTGGTGGTGCTGGTGTTGGTAAAACTGTTTTGATCATGGAATTAATTAATAATATTGCAAAAGCACATGGAGGTTACTCAGTATTTGCTGGAGTCGGTGAAAGAACACGAGAAGGAAATGATCTTTATTGGGAAATGATAGAATCAGGAGTTAATAAAGAAGGTGGTGGAGACGGATCAAAATGCTCTCTAGTATATGGGCAAATGAATGAGCCACCTGGAGCAAGAGCAAGGGTTGGTCTTTCCGGTCTTACAGTTGCTGAGCATTTTAGAGAAGAAGGACAGGATGTGTTATTTTTTGTTGATAACATTTTTAGATTTACCCAAGCTGGTTCAGAAGTGAGTGCCCTTTTAGGACGTATTCCATCTGCTGTTGGTTATCAGCCAACTTTAGCTATTGATATGGGAAATCTGCAAGAAAGAATAACTTCTACAAATAAAGGTTCAATTACTTCGGTTCAGGCTATTTATGTTCCTGCAGATGATCTAACCGATCCAGCCCCAGCGACATCATTTGCTCATCTTGACGCAACTACTGTCTTATCAAGAGCTATATCAGAGAAAGGAATCTATCCTGCTGTTGATCCTTTGGATTCAACAAGTAGAATTCTAGAGCCTGATATAATTGGAGAAGAGCATTATAATGTTGCTCGGGAAGTTCAGGAAATTCTTCAAAAATATAAATCACTTCAAGATATCATAGCCATTCTTGGGATGGATGAATTAAGTGAAGAAGATAAACTTACAGTTGCAAGAGCAAGAAAAATAGAAAGATTCTTTTCTCAACCATTTCATGTAGCAGAAGTTTTTACAGGTGCGTCAGGTATACTTGTTGATATTAATGATACTATTAAAGGATTTAAAGGTCTTTGTAATGGCGATTATGATCATCTACCAGAAGCAGCTTTTTATATGGTGGGAACTATAGAGGATGCTATTGAGAAAGGCGAAAAACTGGCTGAAGAAGAGTAAGGATGACTTCTAAATTAAATTTTGAATTTGTATCACCAATGTCCTCAGTATTTTCTGGAGAGGTCGATAGTATTTTATTGCCAGCTAAAGAAGGTGATGCAGAAATTTTACCGGAACATGCCCCATTTATGACTGCTCTAAGAGTTGGTATTGTTGAAATAAAAATCGATAATTCAGAAAATATGAGTTTTTTAATTGATGGAGGTTTTGCGGATGTTGCCTTTAATCAAGTTACATTGTTAGCCGAAAGATCCTTTAATTTAAAAGATTCATCTAAAGAAGAATTTGAAGAGGCAATTAATGATGTTAATAAACAACTGGAAGATACCGAAAATAATTCTGAGAAAGAATCTTTATTATTAAAAAAACAAATCCTCGAATCTAATAGTTAGTTAACTTTTCTTTAATTGGTGAGAATTCTTTAACCAATTGTAAATATAAATTCTTCTTAAAGTCTACAACTAGATTTGGCATTTCTTCTATGTCTCTCCAAGCCCACTCATCAAATTCTGCAACATATTTATTTAAATTGAAGTCACTATCTTTTCCTTTAAAAAGCATAAGAAACCATTTTTGTTTTTGTCCTTTATATTTTCCACCTAAGGCTTTTCCAATTAATTCATCAGGCAAATCATATTGAAGCCAATCATCAAGGCACATTATTATTTTAGCGTTCTTACTTCCAGTTTCTTCCTCTAATTCTCTAAATGCTGCTTCTTCAGCAGTTTCACCTTGATCAATTCCTCCCTGAGGCATTTGCCAGAGATTTTTTTCGTTTGGCCTTACTCCAATACCAATCTTTCTTTTTCCAGTCCAAATTTTTCCATCTTCTTTAGCAAGAATAATTCCAACAGCCTGTCTTAAATCCAAGATTTTATCTTTCATTTTGTACTCATTAATTATGATATTTGTATTTGGAGCAATAAGTTTTCAAGTATTTTAATGGCTAAATTTAATTGAGTATCCTTTTCTTCATTTTCAGGAATATATGCCGATGAGCCTGATTCAGAATCTTCTTTCCCACTATTTTTTATAAATTTATTAAGTTGAGTCTCACCAACTTTATATTTTTCAGGATCATTATTTTCATCTGATTTTTGTTCAATTATAAAATCTGGAATTATACCCTCTGCCTGAATTGAACGGCCAGAAGGAGTATAATATTCTGCTGTTGTTAATTTAATTGCACCAAGGTTCTTAGAATTTGGAAAAAAAATATTATTTTTATTTAAGGGATATAAAGTCTGCACTGATCCTTTGCCAAAAGTTCTTGTACCTATAATAATGGCTCTATTATTATCTTGTAATGCGCCGGCAACAATTTCAGAGGCTGACGCGGAACCTCCATTTACTATAATTATCAAAGGTTTGCCATTTGTTATATCGCCTGGTTTAGCATTAAAGGATCTTATCTTTTCTTTAAACCTAGGTCTCTTTGTTGAGACAATTTCACCTTCTTCTAAGAACATATTAGTAACTTCAATAGCTTGTTTTAGAAGGCCTCCAGGGTTCCTTCTCAAGTCAAGTATGTAGCCTTTTATATTTTTTTCATTACTATTTTCAATAACATATAATTCTTTAAAAAGTTTTTCAGAGGTTTTTTCATTAAAGGTAGAGATTCTTATATAACCGATAGATTTATTGTGGCCCTCAATTTGCATTCTTACCCCTGGAATTTGAATAATGTCCCTTATAATTTTAAGATCAAATGCACTATCATTTTTTTCTCTTACTACCGTTATAGTAATTTCTGTCTTAGGTTCTCCTCGCATTAGATCTACAGCATCACTTAAGCTTTTACCAAGTATTGGTTCGCTGTTGATATGCGTAATGTAATCTCCTTCAACCATACCGGCTTTTAGAGCGGGACTATCATCTATGGGACTTATGACTTTTATTATCCCATTTTCCATTGTTACCTCTATTCCTAAACCACCGAATTGTCCGCTAGTATTGTTTTGTAAATTTTCAAATTCTTTAGGAGGTAGATAAACTGAATGTGGGTCTAAGGATTGAAGTATACCATTAATGGCAGATTCCATAAGTTCATTTTGATTAGTTAAATCTATATATTCTTTATCAACTAAAGTTATAACTTTTTCTAATAAATCAAGATTTTCATCTTCAAGAGTTTTGCTTAATGCAAAATTTTCAAAGTTAAATAGTAATAATAAAAATAAACTACTACTGAGACCTATATTTTTTTTCCGGATTATCATTTGTGGTATGGGTGCTTATTAATAATAGTTATAGACCTATATATTTGTTCTAATAACATTATCTTAAACATCTTATGTGGCCATGTTAAGTCTCCAAATGATATAATTTTATCAAAATCTTTATGATACTCTTCCTTTAAACCATTCGAGCCTCCAATGAAGAAATTTATGTTTTTATTAATAAGGCTTTGCTCGTAAAATAAATTTGAAAATTTAATGGAATCTATTTTTTTTCCTTTTCTATCTAGTAGAATGTTTAGAGATTCATTTGTTCTTTGATTGAGTAATTTTATAGATTCTTCTTCTTTGATTTCTCTAATATTTTTTTTATTAGAATTCTTTATTTCTTTAAAAATTATATCTTTAAGCCCAATGGTTTTTTTGATATTTTTTATTCTCGAGGTATAATCTTGATAAATGCCGTTTAAATTATTCTTGGTATTACCTATATAAATAATTTTGATTACCATTGAGCTTAGCCACTAATATTTATTGATGGTTGCCAGAGTTTTTCAAGGTTATAAAACTCTCTAACTTCTTTCCTAAAGATATGAATAATTACATCGCCACTATCTATTAATACCCAATCACTTTTATTAATTCCTTCTGCTTTTATTTCTTGAATTCCTTCCTTTTTCAGTTCGCTTATTAGGTGTTCAGACATCGATCCAACATGTCTATTGGATGTTCCAGTAGCAATTACCAAAAAGTCTGCAATATCCGATTTACCCTTCAGATCGATGGATACAATATCAAGAGCCTTATTGTCTTCGAGTTTTGATAAAATGTATTTTAGATTTTTATCCATCTTTCAATTCTCTAATTTGGGTAGATGATATATCGCTCATGGGACCAGGAATGAATGTAATAGCAGGAGGTATTGCGTTTATAAAAGTCAATTGATCACCTTCTTCAATTTTCTTAGCTTTTTCTTTAATAATATCTAATTTCTTAGAACCAATTTTAAAGGAAGGTCTTGGATAAATTGCTACAGGAATCAGATTAAGAAATGTTTCCCATTCCTTCCATTGTGAAATTTCTGCGGCACAATCAGAGCCCATAATCCATACAAATTTTGTTTCAGGGTATATATTTTTAACCTTGGAAACGGTTTCAACAGAATATTTAATATTATTTTTCTTTTCAAAATCACTGACAAAGAAATACTCTGATTTAGCTTGTTTTTGTGCGCTTGCAAATCTTTCTTCAAATTTCATCAAGTCTTTTGAATCTTTTAAAGGGTTTTGTGATGACACCAACCATATAATTTTATCAAGATTTAATTCTTTTAAAGCATTATTTGAGACTTGAAAATGCCACTCATGCGCTGGGTTAAAAGAGCCACCAAATAAACCAATCTTAGAGCCAGGAGTTATGGGTAAAGTATTATTTTTCACTGAAATATCTTCATTTAGGGTCTTGTTTGTCCATTGCCACGAACAACATACTTGAAACTAGTTAATTGCTCTACTCCTACTGGACCTCTTGCATGAAACCTTCCTGTTGCTATTCCTATTTCTGCACCCATACCAAATTCTCCTCCATCAGCAAACTGTGTTGAAGCATTATGCATTACAATTGCACTATCAATTTCACGCATAAATTTTTCAGCAGTTTCTTTATCTTCAGTAATGATTGAATCAGTATGATTAGTGGAATATTTATTGATATGAGATATAGCTCCTTCAACGCCATCTACAATTTTTACGCTAATAATTGAGTCAAGATATTCAGTCGACCAATCATCTTCTTTGGTAGGAATTAAATTATTAACTAGACTAAGAGATTCTTTGCATCCTCTGACTTCACAGCCTGTTTTCCGTAATGCTTCAGTTAGTTGGATAACTATGTTTTTGTCAGCTTTTTTATCTATTAAAAGTGTTTCTGCCGCTCCACATATTCCCGGTCTTCTCATCTTAGCATTGACCACAATTTCCTCTGCTTTTTTAAAGTCTGCTTGTTCATCAACATATAAATGACATATACCTTCAAGATGACCAAAAACAGGAATTTTTGCTTCATTCTGAACCCTTTCTACAAGACTTTTTCCGCCCCTTGGCACTATTACATCAATGTTGCCATCCAACCCTTCCAAAAGATATCCAACAGCATCTCGATCAATTGTAGGAATAATCTGTATTGCAGTTTTAGGGAGTTTTGACATTTCTAATCCTTTTGATAAACAATCATGAATTGCTAGTGAAGAATAGAAACTTTCTGAACCGCCCCTTAAAATTACTGCATTACCAGCCTTAAGGCATAAAGCTCCAGCATCTGCAGTTACATTGGGTCTGCTTTCATAAATTACACCAATAACACCAAGAGGCGTCCTCACTCTGGATATATCAAGTCCATTAGGCCTTTGCCATCTGGCCATTTCCTCTCCCACTGGATCAGCTAATTCTACAATTGATTTAAGTCCATCACTTATTGCAGAAATTCTTTTTTGATCTAATAAAAGTCTATCCAAAAAGGCATCGGATATGCCTTTATTTTTTGCATTTTCCATGTCTTTGGAATTAGCTTCTAAGATCTTGTCAGAATCTTTTTCAATCAAATTTGCCATATTCAAAAGTGATTCATTTTTAATCTCTTTCGAGGCCATTGAAAGAATTTGTGATGCACTTTTTGCGTTTTTGCCAAATTTTATTATTTCTGTTTTAATATCTTTACTCATTAATCTTTTTCCATATCTCCAGAATAAAATAAGTTATTTCTATGTATCACTTCTGTTTTATCAAGATAACCTAATATTTCTTCAATTTCTTCAGATTTTTTTCCTACTATTTTTGATAAATCTGAAGAATCAAAATTACATAATCCTCTCGCAATCTCAATTGCATCAGATTTTATTATTACTGTGTCACCTTTGTCAAAGTTACCTTCAAAATTAATTATACCTGCTGATAATAAACTTTTTCCATTGTTAAGAGCTTCATTAGCGCCTTTATCAATATTTATGATTCCTGTTGGATTGATACTTCCAGATATCCAGCTCTTAAGGGCGTTTAAGTTTTTATTTTGTGGAGAAAACCATGTACCTACTTCACCATTTTTTATTGAGGAAATAGGTTTTTCAATTTTTCCTGAAGAAATTACCATATAGCATCCGCTATTTGTTGTTATTTTTGCGGCTTCAATTTTTGTAATCATCCCACCTTTTCCAAGTGGGCTAGCTGATCCTGCCATATCGATAATCTCTTGGTCTATGTTTTTTACTTCTCTAACAATTGGACTTTTTTCAATATTAGGGTCTTTTTCATAAAGTCCTTCAACATTAGATAAGAGTACAAGGCAATCAGCTGAGACCATTCCAGAAATTCTTGCTGCTAATCTATCATTATCACCATATTTAATTTCTGAAGTGGCTACAGTATCATTTTCATTTATTACAGGAATAAAATTATCTTTTAAGAGCTCTTCTATTGTTGTACGGGCATTAAGAAATCTTTTTCTATTTTCTGTATCTTCTGCAGTAATTAGTATCTGTGCAGTATCAAGGTTATTCCTTTTGAAAGCATTTTTCCAAGCATTAATTAATTGAATTTGTCCTATAGATGACGCCGCTTGGTTTTCTGATAAAGTAAGTTTTTCTTTTGTCTTATTTAATTCGATTTTACCTAATTCTATCGCACCCGAAGAAACAACAAGAAAATCAACGCCTTCTTTACATAAAGAGGAAATATCATCTGATATATTATTAAGGAAGGTTTCATTTATTCCCTTGCCTTCATTAATAATAAGAGAGGATCCAATCTTTATAATTACACGATTACATTCCTTTATATTTTTCATGGTTTCCAGCCCTCTATAGTTTCATCAGGTAAGTCTTCAGAAACCTTTTCATTCATTATTTTTAATATTTTATCTACTCCATCACCAGAAATAGATGATATCTTATATACTTCCTTTCCAGTAAAATTTCTTAGATCTTTTATTTTGTCATCCATTTCATCATTGCTTAGCGTATCCGATTTACTAAGGGCAATTATTTCTGATTTAAGATTCAATTCCTTAGAGTAAGATTTAATTTCCTTTCTCACGGTTTCCCAAGATTTATTAACATTCTCATCATTTGCATCAATAAGATGTAATAGCAAACTACAGCGTTCTATATGCCCTAAAAATCTATCACCCAAACCTTTACCTTCATGCGCACCTTCAATTAATCCAGGTATGTCTGCAACAACCATTTCATTATTCCTATATTTAACTATTCCTAATACTGGATGAATTGTTGTAAATGGATAATCTGCAACCTTAGGTTTTGCAGCACTTATAGAGGAAACGAAAGTTGATTTTCCAGCATTTGGCAATCCAACCAACCCTATATCAGCTATAAGTTTTAGTCTTAGCCATATCCATTTCTCTTTTCCAATTTCACCATCATTAGCATGTCTAGGAGCTTGATTTTCTGAACTTTTAAAATGCGAATTTCCAAACCCACCATTTCCACCTTCTAAAATAGTAACAGATTGATCGATATTAGTTATATCTGCTATAATTTCATTATTATCTTCTTCTAATATAAGTGTTCCTCTTGGTACTTCGATAATGATATTTTCTCCAGACTTACCAGTTTTATCACTTCCCATTCCTGGACCACCGTTTTTTGCTTTGAAGTGTTGTTGAAACCTATAATCGATTAGAGTATTCAGTCCTTCTGAGCATTTAATAATGACATCACCTCCTTTTCCACCATTGCCTCCATTTGGACCGCCAAATTCGACATATTTTTCTCTTCGAAAACTTATGCAACCATTACCACCGTTACCAGATTTTATATATATTTTTGCTTGATCAAGGAACTTCATTACCGTGCTCACAATATAAATTTTTAATAATAAGTATTTAGTTGGAACTATACTAGTTTACTGTCACCGCTTTGGGTCTAACAGAAACTATTGGTCTACCATTTTGGCCTTTAGAAAAATTAACAGTTCCTTCAACAAGAGAGAAAATCGTATGATCTTTACCTAACCCCACATTTTCTCCAGGCTTCCATTTAGTTCCTCTTTGACGAACAATAATGTTTCCTGGGATAACACTTTCACCACCAAATTTTTTAACTCCCAATCTTCTACCTACAGAGTCTCTTCCGTTTCTTGATGATCCACCAGCTTTCTTATGAGCCATTTTTTACTCCTTTGAACCCTTAGCAGTGCTTTTAGCTTTTGATTTGCTCTTTGTAGCAGTTTTTTTTGTTTTGTCTTCTACTTTTTTTGATTTAGCAGCAGTTTTTTTTGTTTCGGTTTTTTTCTTTGCAGTTTTAGTTTTACCTTTTGTTGTTGAAGACTTTTTAGTTTCTTCATCCTCTTTACTTTTCTTTGTTGAAGATACTTTTTTCTCAGCAGAATTTATTTTAAGTATTTTCAGGTTTGTTATTAACTGTTTATGACCTTTTTTGCGTCTATAATTATGCCTTCTTTTTTTCTTAAAAACAGTAATCTTAGAAGATCTTGTTTGCTCAATTATTTCTGCATCTACACTGGCACCCTTAATTAAAGGATTACCGACTAAAGGTTTACCTTTATCTGAAATAATTAAAACTTCATTCAGTTTAATTTTTTTTCCGGCATCTTCAGATAACTTTTCAACAGAAATGATATCATCTTTTGAGACCTTATATTGTTTTCCACCAGTTTTTATAACAGCGTACATTTTAAACCCACTTTATTTCAATATTTTCTGTGTGGCGCGACTATAACCCTGATGAAATATGTGTCAAGTTTTATGATTCCAAAAACATTACTTTATGTAGTATTTTTTGGGTTTTTTAAAAAAACTAAGGGTAAGAGACAAATTACTGATGTAATTAAATATATATTACTGACTGTAATATTTAAAACTCCATCAAAAATTCCAACCATTGTTTCTCCTCCAATTCTTGATATATGTCTAGCACTCATAAAAATAGCAAATAGAGAAGCTGCTGAGGCCGAAATTGATAATCTCATACATAATGAGAGCACTGCAGTCATTCCAAAAGAACTCAAGAATGAAAAAGCAAGTAATATACTTATTCCAAGAAATTCACTTTTTAGAATGTTGGTATAAATTCCTATAAGTAAGCACAATATCGCTAAACCAATTTGTGAAAATCTAATTATTGCTTGTGGATTAATTTTATCTGATAAATAGCCGCCAATCAAAGCAGCAATAACACCACCATATAAAGCTGCTGATCTAAGTTTGGTTAGATCATAAGATTCCCATTCAGCATAATTTACATATAAAAAAGAAATGGAAGAAAAATGAATTCCTGAGGCAAGATTAGAAGTTAAGCAAAATAAAAGTAACAGGAAAATAAATTTATTTGAGATACTACTAACAATAGTGGATAAAATTCCTGAAAATTTTAAATTTATAGTTTCATTTCCATCATAATGATAAGAGCCTAATGAAAAAAATTTATCAGATTGTTTTTCTTTGATAAAAAATAAAAGAATTCCTATTAAAGCAATTGCTATACCTAGATAAAACATTGCTTCGCCCAATCCATAGTTATTTATAATAATGGATGAAAATATTGCTGATATACTAACCCCTAAGGTTCTGAAGGCCCACATCAATCCATTAACAAAACCTCTCTCGTTTTCATTTAAAATGTCAATAGCCATTCCATCGGTTGCAACATCAAGTATTGAGGTTGCTAGGATTGTAGAAAATAGTGTTATACCAAGAATTAAAGGATCGATATTTTGACTGGTTAAGAATGCTGCAAAAATTAAAGTCTCACTCATCATTAGAGTAGAAATGATTATCCATGGCCTTCTTTTGCCCATCAAGGAATTAGAAAAATAATCAACAAATGGACCTATTAAAAATTTTAAAGACCAAGGAATTGAGGCTATTGCAGTTATTATAGCAATATCTTTTATAGTAAACCCATTTCCAGCTAACCAATCCAATAAAGCAAAATATATAAGGCCTTGTGGAACGCCCTGAAGAAAGTATAGTAAACACAAAGAGGTTCGTTTGTATTTTTGACTATTTATAAAAAACAAGATTTACACCTATAATTTTAATTTTCTTGTTCTTCTTGATTTTTTACTTTCTGAGTTATTTCTCTTTCAATTCCTAAAGCAAAATCTGAAACATAAGGATTAGTTAACCTTTCTTGACCAAAGGTTGATAAAGGTCCATGCCCAGGAATAAATGTCATTTCATCTCCTAATGGCCATAATTCATTAACTATCGAATTTACTAATTGTTCATGATTACCTCTGGGCAAATCTGATCTTCCTATGGAACCTTGAAAGATAACATCTCCAACTACTGCTAATTGGGCTTTTTCATGAAAGAAGATAATGTGGCCAGGTGTATGCCCAGGACAATGTCTAACACCTAATGTTTGATTGCCTATTGTTACTTCATCACCATTTTTTAGATATCTTGTTGTTTCAAAAGATTGGGCCCCCTTTAAACCAAATCTTTCTCCCTGCTCAGACAGGCTTTCCATTAGAAAAAGGTCTTCTTCATGAGGACCTTCTATAGGAACATTTAACATTTTAGAAAGTTCATTTGCTCCACCTGCATGGTCAAGATGAGCATGAGTGATCAAAATTTTTTCAACTGTTATATTATTGTCTTGAACCATCTTAAGAATGTTATCTAAATCTCCACCAGGATCAAAAACAGCTCCTAATGATGTTTCAACGCACCATACAATTGAACAGTTTTGTTGAAAAGGAGTAACAGGAACAACAACTGCTCTAATTGGTTTTGATTGATTGTTTTCTTCCATAAATTAAGAGAAAATTTCCCTAAAAAAATTATCCATTGCCTCAAAAGATCTATCATTAGCGTCTTTGTTAAATGCCATACCGTCTTCAGGTGAGTCAGCTAATGGATTAGTAAATGCATGGCTTGTACCCCCATAAGCATGAATTTGCCAATCTGCTTTTGCTTTTGTAAGTTCGTTAGCTAGCCCATTCACTGCATCGTGTGGAACCATAGGATCATCATTGCCATGTAAAACTAAAACTTTAGATGTAATAGTGTTTCCATCCGTATTTCCAGGAGGTGTAAATAAACCATGAAAAGAAACAACTCCTCCAATATTAGAGCCTGTTCTTGCTAGGTCAAGAACGCATAAACCTCCAAAACAAAATCCTATAGCCCCAGACTTGGACTCATCTATTCCAACTTTTTCAATAGCTGTTTTATGTGCTAGATTTATTCTTCTTTGAAGAAGCTCTCTATCATCTAGGACTACTTGCATGAGTCCCATATTTTCTTCAGGACTTGATCCAACTTTACCTTCTCCATACATATCTACAGCGAAACCAGAATATCCTAATTCATTCATCATCTGAGCTTTTTCTAGAGTAAAATCATCTCTTCCGGCATATGAGGGTACTACTAGAACCAGCGGGCTGCTATCAGGATTATCTGTTGGGAAAAGAACTCCCTCTAGTCGAACATCATTGTCAAAGTAATCTACTTTTTCACTCATAATTTATCTCCTAATTTGTTACTATTCTGGCATAGCGCCTGAGGTGACAGACATTGCATTATCAACTCTTAATTGTGCGCCATTCATAAATTTTGATTCATCTGAGGCAAGATATAATGCCGCATAAGCGATATCCATTGGTTCACCAGTTTTACTTGCAGGTGCATCCTGATTAGGTGGATTGTCCCCAAATTTTGCATCCATTTTTTCAGGAACACTTGCAACCATTGGTGTGGCGATTCCTGAAGGATGAATTGAGTTACATCTCACACCATTCTTTTTTAAACCGCAATGAACTGCAACAGCTCTAGTGTACGCCTCAATTGCGCCTTTAGCCGCACAATAGGCGGCAACATAAGATTCACCTTGAACAGAAGCTATTGAACACATATTGACAATTGATCCACCACCTGTTTCTGCCATAACTGGGATTGAATATTTGCATCCAAAGAAAGTGCTATCCATATGAACAGCCATAGTAAACCTATATTCTTCTGTTGTCTGATTTTCTGGATCGCCGACTTCAACTATTCCAGCATTATTAACAAGAACATCCAGTCTACCATGAAGTTTAACGGTTTCGGAAATTACCTCTTTCCATCTTTCTTCATCGGTCACATCTTGTTGCATAAAAGTAGCACCAATTTCTTCAGCTAATTTTTGTCCTTCATCTTCGGCAACATCAGTTAAAACAACTTTAGCACCTTCACTAGCAAATAATTTAGCATCTGCTGCACCCAAACCCATAGCTGCACCAGTGATAATTGCTACTTTGTTTTCAAGTCTTCCTGCCATACTAATCCTCCTATTTTATTAAGTATTATTTTCGTTTAAATATTTATCTACCATTAGATGTAAATGTCTTGTTCTCGATTCTTGATAATTGCCTAAAGTTTGAGCACCCTTTGGACTAGCTTTAAAGCCCTTTGTTTGTGATAAAAGATTGTTTGTGTCTTGATCATATACAGCCCCTAAAAAACCAGTTCCTTCACATAAAGTATAACTATCATTTATATCCAAGTATTGAGGTTCCGGTGGTAGGGGATGATCTTCACCAGGAATTTTTGGTCGTAAAAATAAGAGATCAAATATTGCATGATCTACTCCATCTGGTCTAAATCTATATACCATCGGTAATTGAAGCCCTGGAAAAAAGAAAGCATTAGGAAAAACAAAATATTCTATTGAATCAATAGTTTCTGTAACGCTTAAGTGAGAAAAGTCAGATTTATATTTTTCACTCATTTCTTCTTGAACAATTCTTGCATAAACTTCTCTTGCAGTGCTTCCTTCGGGAACTTTTATTTCACCCGAATCATCATCGAGTCTTCTACCAAGAAGAATATCTAATATTCCTTGTTGGTCAGGTCGGTTATCAGTCACATGAGGGCTTGTATAGCCTATAGTATGAACAAAACGGGTGATATGATCACCAAAAATGTCATAATCTGCATTAGCATCACCTGCAGTCATAACGCCTTCAGAATGGGTTTCTAAAACATGATAAGCTTCTAGAAATGCTTCTGCAGAAGCCTTCCAGTTAGCTGGAAGCCTTTTAACTACATGTGTTTCTATATATCTATCTTCAAGATTCCAATTCTTAAAATGTTCAGGTAACACACCAAGATAATCATTTAAAGGTTTTGCATTTTGGTCAAAATTTACGAAAACAAAACCACCCCAAATATCACATTTTAGCTCTGGCAAACTATATTCCTCTTTATTAACATGAGGAAAATCCCAATCGCACGGAAGAAATTCTAGTTTTCCAGAGAGTGACCATGTCCAGCCATGAAATGGGCATCTAAGTTCTTTGCATATTCCTGAAGTTCCTGAAGGTTTTAATTGCGTTCCCCTATGTAAACATGAATTATAATATGCCTTTATCTCATCTTTCTCAGATCTAACAATTATTGCTGAAAGATCACCTACATCATAAACATAATAGTCTCCAATTTCTGGAATATGATCAACATGGCAAGCCCACTGCCATACTCTTGACCACATATGGTCATTTTCTTTTTTTGCGAATTCTTCAGAGATATATCTTTCAAATGGTATGTCTGCATCGCTTATAAATTCATAAGACTCTTCCAAAATAGGTGCTGGAGCCCCTGTGCAATCTCTACTTACCAATTCTTTGGTAGATGGATGATCAGGACATCTTGCTTCACCTGGTTTTAGATTTTTAAGTTCGCTCATGGCTTAAAACCCCCAAATTTATAATGACGATATAACAATAATCTCATATACGAAATACTAAATTTATAAAAATATCAATTTCTTAATAAATTATTGACTTTTAGGGGTATTTTTAAAAA
>CEVA01028768.1_pt1 | contig 19729 bp, 15 predicted proteins | sample 361521 | NCBI WGS metagenome assembly CEVA01 (sample SAMEA2622823, study PRJEB7988) | marine metagenome | isolation source: saline water (ENVO:00002010), including
GATTAAGAAAAATCGTCTCTTTCTTGCGTTATTGCCCGCTTTACTAGTTGGCTGTACAACTCCAGGCACGCACCTTACTACCGATGATAAGAATGTGATCCCTCCTTCAGAGAAACAACAAGCTGCGGACATTTCAGATGTTGTTAATCTTTACCCCCTGACAGCTCAAACAGTCTCTAATTACAAGAGTCAAGCTCAGTCTATATCTCAAGCTAACCCAGAGTTGGATGTCGATATCGCTAAGTATGAGTACAAAGTTGGCGTGGGCGATATTTTGAATGTCACAATTTGGGACCATCCGGAACTGACGATTCCAGCGGGGTCATACCGTAGTGCCTCTGAAGCGGGTAACTGGGTACATGCCGATGGCACCATTTTCTACCCTTATATTGGAACGGTAGAAGTAGCGGGCAAGACTGTTCGTGAAATTCGTGCGGATGTCGCAGAGCGCTTAGCGAAGTATATAGAAAGCCCTCAAGTAGATGTTAATGTAGCTGCCTTCCGTTCTAAAAAAACCTACGTGACTGGTGAAGTTTCTAAGCCTGGTCAGCAAGCAATTACTAATATCCCCTTAACGCTACTTGATGCGGTAAATCGTTCTGGTGGTTTATCGGAAAATGCAGATTGGCGTAACGTTTCTTTAACGCGTAATGGTGTTGAGGAGAATATTTCGCTTTATGGTTTAATGCAACGCGGTGACCTAACTCAAAATCGTTTGTTACAAGCCGGCGATATTGTTCATGTCCCACGCAATGATAATCAAAAAGTTTTTGTGATGGGTGAAGTGAACGAGCCTCAGCTACTAAAGATTGACCGTGTTGGTATGAGTTTAACCGAAGCGCTAAGTAATGTTGGCGGTATCAATCAGTTCTCTGCTGATGCAACTGGCGTGTTCGTGATCCGCACGTCTGATGATAAATCAGAGCGTATGGCTGACATCTATCAACTTAATATGGAAGATGCCTCAGCTCTAGTTATTGGCACAGAGTTTGATTTAAAACCTTACGATATTGTTTATGTGACAGCAGCGCCGATTAGCCGTTGGAACCGTGTAATTGGACAACTTGTTCCTACAATTTCCGGGTTCAATGACCTAACCGAAGGCGTGTTGCGCATTCGCAACTGGCCGTAAATAAAAATACATTGAACATCGGGTCACATTCTGTGTGGCCTGATTTATATGGTTGATAGTAATTTATGTTTAATAAAATTCTTGTCGTTTGTGTTGGCAATATTTGCCGTTCTCCAACTGGAGAGCGTGTTTTGCAAAAACTATTGTCAAACAAGCAAGTGGCTTCAGCGGGTATTGCAGCTGAAAAAAGCCGTTTGATTGGTAAACCAGCAGATGAAACCGCAATCCTGATTGCAGCAGAAAATGGTGTGGATGTGGAAGGCCACCAATCACAGCAAGTCACTCCGCAGCTTTGTGCGCAGTATGATTTGATATTGGTAATGGAAAAAGGCCACATGGAAGCGTTAACTCAGATCTCTCCAGAAGCGCGCGGTAAAACCATGCTGTTCGGTCAATGGATAGGGCAACAAGACATTCCAGATCCATATCGCCAAAGCCGAGAAGCATTTGAGCATGCTTACAAGTTAATTGATGAAGCGGCACAAGCGTGGGCGAAAAAGCTGTAATCGACTTGACAAAGTCTCTCATTCAGTAGAGTTAGCTTTGAGTCAGCAGAAACGATAATGCAAACGATTTAGGTTGGTTTGTTTTCTATAAACTAACCAACAAAACAGTACGAGTTTAGGAAATAGTAATTCGATGACGACACAACCATCTAGGCAAATACAGGCTGATAACTCAGATGAGATAGATTTAGGAAAACTGTTTGGTACTTTGCTTGATGCTAAATGGTGGATTATCTTTACCACGTTTATCTTTGCAGTTGGCGGTGTTGCATTTGCACTGTTATCCACACCTATCTATAAAGCTGATGCATTAATCCAGATTGAGCAGAAAAGTTCTGGTGGTATATCTTCTATGGTAGGTGATATGGGTGAGCTATTCGCACAAGAGTCTTCTGCCACCACTGAAATTGAGATCATTAAATCGAGAATGATCTTAGGTGAAACGGTCGATAAGTTTAATTTAACCACGGTTACATCCCCTATTTACGCGCCTGTTGTTGGCAAAGGTATCGCTCGTTTAACCGGTGATGTTAATAACATATCAGTTAGCCGTTTTGTGGTACCAGGTTATGCTAATGAATATGCACACACGATTCGCATCCTCGATGCTGAGCAGGGGACTTACCAACTGATTCGAGAAGAAGAACGTGTCATTTTAGAGGGCAACGTTGGTCAATTAGCTACTGCAGACGATTACAGCCTATTTGTGGGTGGTTTTGAATCTCACAATGGTTTTGAGTTTGCAATTGGAAAACGCAGTCGTTTAGAAGCGATCGAATGGCTGAAACAATCTTTGTCTTTATCTGAGCAAGGTAAACAAACAGGCATCCTGAAGCTAAGTTTTGAGGGTGAAAATAAGCAGCAGATTTCTGAAATATTAAACCATATTAGCCAAATCTACTTCTTACAAAATGTAAAACGTAACTCCGCGGAAGCAGAGAAAAGTTTGGCATTTCTTGAAGGGCACCTGCCAGGTATTAAAGCACAGCTAACTACATTTGAAGATACTCTAAATAACTACCGTCAAGAAAATGAATCAATTGATTTAGGCTTAGAAGCGCAGTCTACGCTAAAAGTGATGGTGGAACTGGAAGCTCAGCTTAATGAACTGACGTTTAAAGAGAGTGAAATTAGCCAACGTTTCACTAAAGATCACCCGGCTTATAAATCACTGCTTGATAAGCGTGAAACGCTTTTGAAAGAGAAAGAGCGTTTAAACCAGCAAGTACAAAAGCTACCTAAAACACAACGTGAAGTGTTACGTATGACGCGTGATGTTGAAGTAAACCAACAAATCTATATCCAATTATTAAACAAGGTGCAAGAGCTAAATATTATAAAGGCTGGTACGGTTGGTAATGTACGTATTCTAGATGATGCACAAGCTTATGCCCGCGCAGTTAAGCCGAAGAAGCCACTGATTGTTGTATTGGTAACGTTACTAGGTAGCATGCTTAGTGTAGCTTTTGTTTTAGTGAAAGCGGCATTTCACCGCGGTGTCGAAAGCTCAGATCAAATTGAAGAACTTGGTTTACCCGTTTACGCAGCAGTACCTAAGTCAGATTTACAGTTAGAGTTAACTAGCCGCTTTAAATCAAATAAGAAACGAATTTCCGGTACACAGGCTCTGCTTGCAGAATCTAATCCAGCTGACCTTTCTGTTGAAGCGCTACGCGGTCTTAGAACTAGCTTGCATTTTGCGATGCTTGAAGCAAAAAACAATATTTTGATGATCTCTGGCCCAGCGCCGGGTATCGGTAAGTCGTTTATCTCGACCAACTTTGCAGCCGTTGCTGCTAAAACAGGACAAAAAGTATTGTTGATTGATGCAGATATGCGTAAAGGCTACTTGCAACAAAGCTTTGGTGTGAAATGGGATAATGGTCTATCTGATTTGTTGAGCGGTAGACAAGACTTTACTCAATCAATTAAATCAACCCCAGTTGAGAACCTCGAGATCATCACTCGTGGTCAGGTACCACCAAACCCATCAGAACTTCTTATGCACCCGCGTTTTGCTGAGCTTATGGAATGGGCGTCGAAAGAATATGATTTAGTGATTGTTGATACACCACCAGTATTAGCAGTAACTGACCCGAGCATTGTTGGTGCATTTGCAGGAACCACGTTAATGGTTGCACGCTTCGGGCAGAATACCGTAAAAGAGATTGATGTTGCGCGTAATCGTTTTGAACAATCTGGTATTGAAGTGAAAGGTGTTATCTTTAATGCGATCGAGAAGAAAGCTTCTAGCTCGTATGGCTACGGCTATTACAACTATGCTTACTCGAGCGATAAGAAGTAATTAAGAAGAAGTGGGCACACTGGCGTCCTTTCCTAAAAGCAAGTAAAAGCTAGGTTTTATAAGGGGTAGTTTAAAGTAGGCTATCTCAACATGAATCAAAAGTGTCTCAGTTTTGATGAAGATCCTGAGGCATCTTTATAGAAAAAATTAACTTAATTGGTGTGGGCAAAAGTTACATGACGATGAAAATGACTCCGGAAAAAATGACTCACCTAAAGCAATTGGAAGCTGAGTCGATTCATATTATGCGCGAAGTAGCCGCAGAATTTGATAATCCAGTAATGTTGTATTCTGTGGGTAAAGACTCATCAGTAATGCTTCATTTAGCACAAAAAGCGTTTGCGCCAGGTACACCTCCGTTTCCTCTGATGCACGTGGATACCACGTGGAAGTTCAAAGAAATGATTGAGTTTCGTGATTACATGGCGAAAAAACTCGGTATGAAGCTGATTGTTCATCAAAATCCTGAAGGGCTTGAGATGAACATTAATCCATTTGTGCACGGTAGCTCAAAACACACTGATATTATGAAAACTCAAGGTCTTAAGCAAGCACTAGACAAGTACGACTTTGATGCAGCCTTTGGTGGAGCACGTCGCGATGAAGAGAAGTCACGCGCGAAAGAGCGTGTGTATTCGTTTCGTGATGAGCACCATCGCTGGGACCCAAAAAACCAGCGTCCTGAACTTTGGAATATCTATAATGGTAAAGTAAACAAAGGCGAAAGCATTCGCGTCTTTCCTCTGTCTAACTGGACAGAACTTGATATCTGGCAATACATCTATCTTGAGCAGATTGAAATCCCTGGTCTTTACCTATCAGAGAAACGCCCAGTAGTTGAGCGTGATGGCATGCTGATAATGGTTGATGATGAGCGCATGGAAATCAAAGAAGGCGAAGTGGTTGAAGAAAAAATGGTCCGTTTTCGTACCCTAGGTTGCTACCCGCTAACGGGGGCGGTGGAGTCGGAAGCCGCAACGCTGCCTGAAATTATCCAAGAAATGCTGTTAACTACCACATCAGAACGTCAAGGTCGTGCTATTGATCATGATAGCTCAGGTTCTATGGAAAAGAAAAAACGAGAAGGTTACTTCTAGAGACAGACTGCAATGACATTATTGCCTTTTGAACAATCAGTGACGGCATTGGCCATTGTGTCCCTGATTAGCATGTTGGTTTGGGGGCAGCTTCGGGCTGTGTATATCTTTGTGTTGATCACTGGTTTGTTGTACGTCGCTGGCGTAATTGATCAAAGTGTAGTTTTTGGCAATGTAACCAACTCCTCGGTGGTTACTCTAGTCATGCTGATGCTTGCTACCTTGGTTCTTGAACGTACTATTATCTTGTCGTGGCTGGCGACCCAAATTGCAGATGAAAGTTATTATCGAACGTTGATTAAGTTAGGCTTGTCAAGCTCTCTAAGTTCCGCGTTTCTTAATAATACTGCAGTGGTTGCGACCTTAATGGGGACGCTGCTCAACAACCCTTTTCATTCGGCTAAAAAGCTGCTTATTCCCTTATCATATTTTTCAATTCTTGGTGGTACGTTAACCCTTGTAGGGACTACAACCAACTTGGTGGTAAGCGGTCTTCTTGAAGAGCAAGGCTTTGCACCACTGGCTATTTTTGACTTTCTGCCAGTGGGAGGAGCCCTCTTGGGGGGAGGCGGAGTAGTCATTATTGTGATTGCGAAATGGCTGCCTAATGACAAGAAAGAACAAAAGCTTACCAAGCAAGAGTATTTCATTGAAGCAGAAGTGCATGAGGGCAGTCCACTTATTGGCCACACGGTTCTAAAAAATGGGCTACGCTCTCTTCGCTCGCTATTCCTAGTCGAAATCGTTCGTCAAGACAAACTCATCTCACCAGTGTCACCACACGAAGAGCTATTGGTGGGGGATAAACTTATTTTTGCCGGTGACGTGCGTGAGGTAAGCCAAATTGATCAGCTTCAGGGTGTTGAATTATATAGTGCGAATGGTTTTGATTTGAGTAAGAACCTACGCGAAGTGTTAGTAAGTCCTGAGTCTATTTTGATTGGCAAAACCATTAAGCAAGTCGAGTTTCGTTCGCGCTTTGACGCGGCAGTTGTCGCGATTTCACGTCAAGGACAAATGCTCTCAGGTAAACTCGGCGAGCTAAAAATTCTCGCTGGAGATAAGATGTTGCTAGCAACGGGCTCGGATTTTGAAAAAAGACCGAACCTTTCGAGAAACTTCTTTTTCCTCAGTGAGCAGCGAGTGAAAAAGCCGCTATCGACATTGCAAAATGCATTTGGCATTGTAGGTTTTATCTTCGCAGTAATAACAGCAAGCAGCACGAGCTTGTCGTTAATTGAAACATTAGCTGCTTATCTTTTGTGTTCTCTTTCGATAGGTATTATTGACGGCGCGCGGCTAAGGCGCCGTTTCCCTTTTGAGCTGTTGGCTATTTTGGTATGTGCGTTATCCATAGCGGCAGCCTTTAGGCAAAGTGGTTTGGCAGAGCATATTGTAACAGCATTAAGTGGCTCGTTAGGCCATATGAGCGAACACAAGGCGTTAATAGTCATTATCCTACTAACAATAGTAATGACCGAAATTATGACTAATACGGCTGCGGCGGCGATTGTGCTCCCTTTGGCGATTAGTTTAGCTTCGCAACTTGGTGTGAGTTATATACCTTTTGTGATGGCTGTAGCTTACGGCGCTAGTGCGTCCTTCATTAGTCCTTATGGGTATCAAACTAATTTGATGGTGATGAATGCGGGAAGTTACAAGTTATCCGATTTTATTAAAATCGGTTGGCCAATGACGTTTTCTTATGTACTCATTGCATCCACGCTTATCCCAATGTTTTTTCCATTCCAGATTTAAATAGTAAGTAAAAAAGTCATGACATCACCATATGAGATAAAACAGAATGACTCTGTCAGTGATGACGTTGTTTGGCATAACAGCACCGTCACTCAAAAAGATAGATTTGAACTTAAACAGCAAAAGCCCGTAGTTCTTTGGTTTACCGGCCTTAGTGGCTCAGGTAAATCGACTGTGGCGAATGCGGTTGAGAGTAAATTGCTGTTCCTTGGTAAGCACAGTTACTTACTTGATGGAGATAATGTTCGCCACGGTCTCAATAAAGATCTTGGCTTTAGTGATGGTGAGCGTGTCGAAAATATTCGCCGAATTAGTGAGGTCGCTAAGTTATTCGTCGATTCAGGTACTATTGTTCTGACTGCTTTCATCTCACCTTTTATCGCGGATCGCGAACAGGCGCGTTCGCTATTATTACCCGGTCAATTTCTAGAAGTGTTCATTGATACTCCATTATCTATATGCGAACAACGAGACCCTAAAGGATTGTATAAGAAAGCACGTGCGGGTGAAATTAAACACTTTACAGGTATTGATTCTATTTATGAAACGCCGCTGAATGCTGATATTCACATTGAAACTGAAGAACAATCTATTGAAGCATGTGCTGAAGCGGTAGTGAATCAATTAATTGAATTAGGGTACATTTAGCTATGCATTATGACGTATTTAATGGTGATGCTGATGGTATTATTGCCCTACTTCAATTACGTAAGGCTGTTCCCAAAAGCTCTAAGCTCATTACTGGTGTGAAGCGCGATATTAAGTTATTGCAGCAAGTGGCGCAACAAAGCGATGTTAGCGGCTGCACCATCTTAGATATTTCGATGGAAAAAAATATCGATGCCCTCTATGACTTGATTGAACGAGAAATTCCTCTTTTCTACTGCGACCACCACCGTACGGGGGAAGTTCCGCAAGCTGATTGCTTTACTGCGTTGATCAATTTGGATGCGAACACCTGTACTAGTCTCTTAATTAATCAACATTTATCCGGTCGATATGCTGATTGGGCGATAGTAGGTGCTTATGGTGATAATATGTTCGCCAATGCGGAACGATTAGCAGATAGTATTGGGTTCAACCCAGATGAAAGAGCGTTTTTAAAAGAGCTAGGTATCCTAATCAATTTCAACGGTTATGGTGCTTCGGTTGACGACCTGCATATTGGGCCGAATGAGTTATTTAAGAAGTTGATGCAATATCAATCTCCATTTGATCTTAAGCATGATTTAAACTCTCCGTATTATGTACTAAAGCATGGCTATGAAGCGGATAATCAATTTATTAAATCAGTAGCGCCGCTCGAAAGCTCTGACGTGTCTGAGATCTATCAGTTGCCTTGCGAGCCTTGGGCAAGACGAATTAGTGGAGTTTTTGGTAATGAACTCGCAAATCTATCACCAGATAAAGCACATGCAGTACTAACATTGAATAAGAACAAACAGGATTATACAGTGAGCGTTCGTGCACCGCTTAATAATCGAATTGGTGCCGATGAGGTCTGCTGTCAATTCCCAACTGGCGGTGGCAGAAAAGCGGCAGCAGGCGTAAATGCTCTTCCTAAAGACCAAGTAGCAAAATTTATTCAAGTTTTAAATCATTTTTATAAGTAAATTATTGTCAGCTTGAAGTTTGGAATATTCAAACTGAGATAGTTAAGGAAAAACCATGTCACACAGTTCGGAGCTGATTGCTCAAGATATCGAAGCCTACCTCAAAATCCATGAAAATAAAGATCTATTACGCTTTTTAACCTGCGGTAATGTCGATGATGGTAAATCAACGCTGATCGGCCGTTTGTTATTTGATAGCAAATTGATTTATGAAGATCAGATGGCAGCAATTGAAAAAGATTCACAGAAATTTAATACTACCGATGAATCATTCGATTTAGCACTTTTAGTGGATGGGCTTCAATCTGAGCGTGAACAAGGAATTACTATTGATGTAGCTTACCGCTACTTTTCAACTGATAAGCGCAAGTTTATCATTGCGGATACCCCGGGGCATGAACAATACACGCGTAATATGGTAACAGGCGCTTCTACTTGTGATCTTGCTATCGTTATGGTTGACGCACGTTATGGCATCCAAACACAAACACGTCGCCATAGTTATATTTGTTCGCTACTTGGTATTAAACACGTCATTGTTGCTATAAACAAGATGGATTTGATGGACTACAGTCAAGATGTGTATAAACAAGTCAAAGTGGACTATCGAGAAATGGCTAAGAATTTCAATATCGATGATATTCGCTTTGTGCCTATTTCTGCGTTGAAAGGTGATAACGTGGTTACGCCAAGTGAAAATATGGATTGGTATCCAGGTGCAACCTTAATGAAGCTTCTAGAAACCGTTAAGATAACTCAAGATAAAGGGTTTGAAAACATGCGTTTTCCAGTGCAATATGTAAACCGTCCTAATCTAGACTTTCGTGGATATTGTGGAACATTGGCTTCAGGTCAAGTCTACGTTGGAGATGAAATAACGGCACTTCCTTCAGGAAGGTCATCTAAAGTAAAATCAATTTTTACTTATGATGGCAAACTTAATTCAGCCTTACCTGGTCAAGCGATTACGCTTATGCTTGAAGATGAAATTGATATATCGCGCGGAGATATGCTGGTTCATAAAGGAGTCGAGCCTCCTGTAACAAGAAAGTTTGAAGCCAATATTATTTGGATGCATGAGCATTCTATGCGAATTCAAAAAGAGTATGTATTTAAGTTCGCTACAAAATCTTGTCTAGGTAGAATTTCTAAAATCCAACATAAGGTAGATGTCAATACTTTAGAAAAACACACAAATTTTTTGGATATGGTTACATTAAATGAAATAAGTTATGTATCGGTCGACTTGACTGAGGATATAGTTATAGATAGCTATGAAAGTCTACCACAAACTGGATCATTTGTGATTATTGACAAACTTACAAATTTGACAATTGGTGCAGGGATTATTGAAAAGAGCATAAAATCTTCTTCTGAATTTAAAAAATCTTACAGTAGAGCAGAAGTGGAACTAAATACCTATATAAGAAAGAACTATCCAGAATGGAATTGTGAGAAAATAACATGAAGAAAGTATTAGTGGTGTTCGGTACTAGGCCAGAGGCAATAAAGATGGCTCCTCTTGTCCATGCACTTGCGGTGGATGAGCGCTTTGAGGTGAAATGTTGTGTTACTGCTCAACATAGAGAAATGCTCGATCAAGTTTTAGAATTATTCGAAATAGTCCCTGACTATGATCTTAACTTAATGAAGTCAGGACAGACACTTAATGATGTTACTGCTCGCATTGTTCAAGATTTAAAGCCAGTCCTACAAAAATTCAAACCAGATGTTGTACTTGTTCATGGTGATACAGCTACAACCTTTGCTGCGAGCTTAGCTGCTTATTATGAGCAGATTGAAGTAGGTCATGTCGAAGCAGGGTTACGTACAGGTAATATCTATTCGCCATGGCCAGAAGAAGCCAATCGTCGTCTAACAGGAGTTTTGACTAAATATCACTTTGCCCCGACAGAAACTTCTAAAAATAATCTCGTCAGTGAAAACTTTGACTCTAAGAATATCTATATTACAGGGAATACAGTAATTGATGCGTTATTAATGACCAAGGAGAAAATTGATAGTGACAATGCTATCAAATCTGAGTTGGCGTCACAATTTTCTTACTTAGATGACAATAAAAAATTGATTTTAGTTACAGGTCATCGAAGAGAAAGCTTTGGTAGTGGTTTTGAACGTATATGTGAAGCTTTAGCAAGAGTTGCTAAGCTATACCCAAATACTCAAATCTTATATCCGATGCATTTAAATCCAAATGTCCGTGAGCCAGTAAGTCGTATTTTGGGCAATATAGAAAATATCATACTAATTGAACCTCAGCAGTATTTACCATTTATTTACTTAATGGACAAAGCTCACATTATATTGACCGATTCTGGGGGTATACAAGAAGAAGCTCCATCTTTAGGTAAGCCGGTATTGGTTATGCGAGAAACAACGGAAAGACCTGAAGCTGTTGAAGCTGGTACTGTAAAGTTGGTTGGTACAGATATTAGTGTTATAGAGTCGACTATCGGCGAATTATTAATTAATCAAACAACATATGAGCAGATGAGTTTCGCGCATAACCCTTATGGGGATGGCAATGCAAGCACAAGGATATGTAATTATCTTGCAGAAGGTTAAATTTATTATTTGAACTATCATAACTTAGTGGTTGCAATGAATTAAAGCAACCACTGTCTTAAGTATAAAATAAACAGTATTGGTAATATCTATATACTGCTATCATATAAATAAAAGGGCTTCATATATGAGTATATATTTCCATCACTTCCATAAATGTGCTGGGACTTCAGTTGTGAGCTATATCCAGAGTATTAGCGATTACTTTGTTGATGAGCACTTAAATGGCAACCCAGTAATTAATGGCACGACGTTATCACTTCATGATATGTCGAATTATAAGCTGGATCAACTATGCAAAAATTATAGCAAACATAATAAAAGCTTTGCTTATGAATGGGGTATACCCAATATGGATATTATAAATAAGTATAATAAAAGTGTTGTGGTAATTAGAGAGCCTATAGAAAGGTTGGTTTCAAATTACAAATACGATTTGAAAATGAAAGTTTACAAAGACGACTTTAATAAGTATGTTAATAATATTGCCATACCATACTGCCGCACGGATTATTATAACTATGAAATTTCTAATCATTTAAACAATATCAACTCGGCTCATAGATTAAAAGAAAATGCAGAGTGGGTTTGGAGTAAATTTGATGAAATTATTATATTGGAGAAAGGTATATTTCATAAGGTTAAAAATGGTGATATTCTTAATCTCGAAGATTTACCTAGAAGCAATAAATCTAAATCCTTTAAAGATAAATTTAAAAAGAAGCCCAAGATTGATATAAATGAAGAAGCATTTTCATCTGATCTTTACTTGTTTAACTACCTTAAGGGAAAGCTAGTTGAATAAATACAATATACTATTTTTATTATTCAATCAGGTTTTTTTGAAATTTGCATCCTTGTATTATATATATGAGTATGTGGAAGGTAGAGACCAGTTTTCTAGTATATTTACATTGTTAACAACTTTTACTTTAATTATTGGCCTAAATACTTCATTACCTCTACAATCATTATTAACTGAAGGTAAAATAAATAAATCAGCATTCTGGTTAAGTTCAATTTTATTAACCATTCCATATTCATATTTCATATCCCAATATATGGATGTTGGTTTGGTATATTTGTTTGTTTCCATTTTTTGTTGGGCGATAATACAGTCTATTAGTTTCTTTTATGCATTTTGCAATAAAGCTGTAATTATTCAAAGTATACTCAGTTGTTTGAATTTGTTATGCCTTATTGTATTTTCCGAATACCTGAGTGATTCTAACTTCGATTTTAATTTTAAAAGTCACTTTTATGAGTTTTTTTTGCTATTAACATCGCTCGGCATTATGATTTTTCTAGCTATAAAAGACCAGTTTCTTGTTATTGCGAAACATTTAAAGTATAGGGTTATAGAGTCTTTTGGCATCACTTTTTTTCAATATTCATTTTTAATTAATATTGCCATAGGGTCAAATCATAATGATGGTTTTTTCTTTCTGATATTGAGTCAGGTTTCTGGCTTATTTGTGTTAATACCAAATGTTGTTTCAAATTATCTATTGAGAAATATGACAGGACGCTCATATGATCTTTTTTATCATAAGGTTTTGATTTTTGGTACGAGTTTGTCAGTTATAGTATTGTTATGTTGTTTTTACAGTGATGATTTTTATTATATATTGTATCCATTATCATTTATGTTTGGGGCTATTTTTAGAGTAGTAACTGTGAAATTAATTAGCAAAGGTGCTACACATATTCCAATGATTGCTAACTTGGCTCAAGTGATTATATTTTACTTAATTATGAATGGTCTTTCTGAATATACATATGAAAAATATGTTGAGACGTTTGTTTTATCTTCTAGTTTGTCAGCTGTTATTTATTTCGCTTTAGCGAGGAAGGTTATAAGGAGCTGAATGATTTTTGACAAAACTTACACTTATTGGTTGATAAAAAATTTCATGTATGAGTGTGAATGTTAATATGAGTACCCCCATTTAAATTAAGTTGACACCTTTTAAATTAAATATATGTATTTGTGCGCCTTTTGCTTGTAATTTAATGTGACCAACCAAGGGTGTTTTTTAATGGTTTTTAAATTGTAAAATAAGGTTTATAGATGAAAGTTTTATATATAAGCACATCGCTACCACCATCCAATGACTCTCAAACAATTAGAAATATGTTCTTTATAAAGTCTTTATTGAAGGCTGGATTGCAAGTTTCAATAGTTACTTCTTCAGAAGAGAGAGACGATTCGAAGGAAATATATAAAAAGTTAAATGTAAAAAGTATACATGTTGGTAATTCAAACTTATATGATTTATTAGATAGGCTAAATGGGAAAATTATTTTTAGATGGTTTTCTTATCTATTATCAAACTTAGTTAATTATCTTGTTGTCCCTGACATGCAGTTAGGATGGTGGAGAAAAGTTTTAGAAAAAATAGATGCTACTGGATATGATATTGTAATTAGTGCTTCTGGTTCGTATTCCGCACACCAAGCAGCAAATAAATTGTCAAAAAAATATAATATACCGCACATAGCTGAGCTTGGAGACCCTTGGGCTGATAATCCAATATGGCCAGAGAATATGTGGCACAAAAAAATTCTAAATCAATACTTAGAACGACGCTCGTTGTCTAGTGCCATAGCCATTACAACTACAAATGAAAAAACGAAAGAGCTTTACAGAGAAAAATACCCAAATTGCCAGGTTTTTTCTATCCCTATGGGATACGATAAGAGTGAAGTCGAGATTATACCTAGTGATGAGCCTCTTGGTGATAAAAAAATTGTTTTTGGCCATGTTGGGGTTAGTTTTAAAAAGTCACGAGATTTAACGCATTTGATCGAATCAATTGGTTGTAGTGAAAAGTTTCAACTGAGTGTTGTTGGTCCCCATAGTTTATCTTATGAGAAACTTGTAGCTTCTAACCAAATCGATAATGTTAATTTTCAAGGCAGCGTAGGATATGATAAAGCTGTCATGATATCAAAAGAGTTAGATGTATCAGTAGTCGTTGGAAATACAGGAGGTTTGCAAATACCAGGTAAGCTTTACTTTTGTCTGGGGTTATCTAAACCTCTTCTTTATATATATCAAGATACTAATGACCCTGCTTTGGCTTATTTAAATAAGCTTCCTGGTGTTGTCACTGTATTTCAAGGGCGCCGTGAAATAGAAGAAGTTATTAATGGTTGGTCAGACCAGCACGACAAGCTAATTGAGTTAAGTAGGCAGCGTGTAACGTTAAATGCTATTAAGGATTTGGAGTGGAGTTGTATCGGCAATAAATTTGCTAAAGTAGTGACGGATAATATTTAAACTTATGAATGAAATATTACTACCTTTTACGCCTGCAGTTATGCTATTCCTTGCATTAAGACGTTCTTGTTCTCAAGGGCTGTTGATTTCTTTCCAGGTCCTTATCTGGTCAGTTCTTTTGTTTACGTTTTCATTCCCTTTTCTTACGAATGTTTCCTTTTTGAGTGATAGCGCAGTTCTTCTTTTTTATTGTGCGTATCTATCTTTGGTAGTTGTATATCTATGTTTTGATGACGCTAAATGGTTGTCTAATAAGCTTAACAATATAGCACATAACTATTTGGACAATAATTTGGTTAAGTTATTGTCCACTATTTTTATTGCTTTACTGATTCTAGAGGTGATCGGTGTCGTCGTGTCTAGTGGTGGTGTATATTCTGCGTTAACTAGGAATAGGCTTGAAGATTATTTAGGTGGTGGAATTCTTAGTGGGTCCTTTATGACTCTATTATTGTTACTTCCAAAGATCGGATATTTTATAAGAGTCGGTTTTCTACTTGAGACTGGTAGAAAGAAAAAGGCATTCATATTGATTTCAATTTATGCAATCTACTTTGTATTTACCGCTAATACTAGACTACCAATCTTAATGCCAATTGCTAGTTTTATAATTTTATACTTGTTTTATTTTGAAAGGAAAAAAGTTAAACGTTATGGGGTATTTTATGCTGCCACTGCAATACTAATTCTGAATATATTATTGGTCTTGGGAAATTCACTTAGGGGAGGTACAGCTGGAGAAACCAAAGTTAGCAGCGAATCCATCATTGCTCAGAACACCGAACAGTTAAAGTATCCTATGTGGATAAACGACCTTGTCAATGATATCGATAATGGTGCTATTGACCTATCCCATGGTTATTCATGGTTCATAACTCCATTTGTAAATTTGGTTCCTCGTATTCTTTGGCCAGAAAAACCATTGACATCAACATCCAACATCCTGTCTGAAAAAGTGTATGGAATTAGTGTTGGTGATGGGAAGCCGATTACTACTTTCACTTTGTGGGGAGAGGGGTACTGGCAGTTTAAGTTGTTCGGGGTGATTCTTGCTACATTTATTTTCTTATTTGTATCATGTTTTTTTATTATGATTCTTACTAAGCTAAAATACTCTGGCTTTTTTGTTGTATACTTCCTTTGTAATATTACACCATTTGTTCGTGCAGAATCTCCTATTTTTATGGTTTTAACTAACTTAATAGCTTTGGCTGGTCTATTTTTCGTATCTTTTGTTTTGAGGAGTTTTCGCTGTGTCTAGTTTATATGTCGATTTTATTTCGCCTAGAGGGCATAAAACTATAAATAGTTTTTATGTTGATGGGTTGAAAAAGGAAGATTACCTTCTCTGCAAAAAGAACTACTTGAAGAAAGATTGCCATAACGGAAATAAACTGATATTTAGCACTTTTTCTCAAAAGGAAACCCAAGGAGTTTTTCATATTGTTGAGCAGTTATTACTTACGATGTTTTGCTTTGTTAGGTATTTTTCTGTTTTTCGTCGTGTTGATAATATTGTATTCTTATCTTACAATCCAGTTTGGAATAGTGTTCTAATTGTTTTTCTGAGAAAGTTTCTTAGAAAGGAAGTATATGTGATAGAACATAACTCCATACCTACTCATAGGGTAGGCTTTAAAGGAAGGATAAAAACTGAAATATTCTCATTTGTTAGTGGTTTCGTCACGCATTTAGTTTATGAAGATTATATTGGTTATTATTTAAAGGATAAGTTTAATAGTTCCTTTATAACAGTCCATCATCCCATTATATCATCTTGCAGTGCTAATTTTGATAGTGATAGCTTTATTTTTTCTCCCAGTGCAAGCACATCCTCTGATATAAACAATTGGCTCATGAATTATTGTTTACGATTTGATATGCCCTGTTTAATAAAGTCTGAGACTGAGAGCACTGTTGGGCACATAGAGTGTAGAAGCAGATTCGAAAACTACGATGAAATTATGAATATGTCGGGTGCCGTTGTTATAGGTGCTGACTTCGAAAACCGAGTTTCTGGGGTCTTCTATGAAGCGCTAAATTCACCTAAGTTCATATTTCTTTATTCGTCTAAATTCTCGAGGTATGTGTGTGATAAATATCCCAATGTTCATGTTTTTTCTGACGATGTTGATTTGGGTAGATTATTAGAAAACTATAAAGATGGCGACTTGGGGCATCCTTTGTATTATGACACACATACACACAACCAAAACGCAAAGCTAAATAAGGTTATAAAATGAGACTTGTTTACATCTATTCAGAGTTGCCATCCTATGTCCGAGTTAATAAAAATTTGAGTGTTTTTTCCAATAAATTTGATGAGGTTCACTATATTGGAGCAAATAGAAATGGGATAGACTGGGTTGATGGATACTTGGCTGATAATGTATTTTGTCATATATTTGACTCACGCATTCCTAATGGCGGATTTAAATCTATCATAAAAAGTATAAGTTTTTCATTCTTTGCTTCTCAAAAATTGAATGCTATTAAACCGGATATTTTAGTATTGGGAAATGAAGAAGCATACGTTCCTTTTTTATTAAGCAATGTTACACGTAGAGATACTAAAATAATATGCGAGTTATTAGACAGTCTGGCTATTAGGTTGACTGGTAGATTAACGGTGTTAACTCCTTTTGCTCGTGCATTTAGTTCTTATGTTTTGAATGTTTCGGACAGGGTTGTTGAAGTTAGTGAAGCACGCCTCTCCCGACACAAAAACAAAGAAAATAAGTTTTCTGTTATCCACAACTCACCGGAAGAAAACTTTCTCGATTCTGAATTGCTTAGCGATCTTTTAACTCAACGTTTAGATGGTATTCAAGATTTTATTTATGTTTCTGGTTCAGTTGTTCCTCATATTTCCGGGGTGGAATCTTTGTTGGCAGCGGTTGAAGAATTAAATGATGAAGGTTATAGGGTTTCAATTGTATACTCGGGTAGGTTAAATGGAGAATGGGCAAATAATTCGTTTTTTAGTTCTAAATATGTCCATAGTTTAGGTTGCTTAACACCTTCTCAATCGTTAAATTTGGCACAAAAATCAATCGCTATGTTTGCGTTTTATAAGCCTATAAACTTGAATTATGTTTATGCGGCTCCAAATAAAGTCTACGATGCAATTAGAATAGCCAAACCAGTTTTGATGAATAGCGAATGTAAGGCAAAGTACTTGCTTAATGACTTTGGTTTACTATTAGAGTCTTCATTTGGAAATGTAAGTCAAATTAAGAAAAATATAGTAAGCCTTTTGAATGAAGGTCAGCCAACCATTAAAGAAAAGGCTGAAATTAAAGAGCGTTATGATAAGGAATTTTCTTGGCCCATTATGGTTAAAAAATGGAATCAAGTTTTGAATGAGGTAGAAAATGAGAGAAAATAAAGTAGCATTAATAACTGGTATAACTGGCCAGGATGGTTCGTATTTAGCGGAGTTTTTGATCGATAAGGGCTATGAAGTTCATGGGTTAATACGACGTGCTGCATCTTATAATACTGTCAGAATTGACAATTTACTCAGTACATCTGCTAATATTCACCTTCACTATGGAGACCTGGCGGACTCATCGAATCTAATTAAGTTGGTCAAAAATATTCAACCTGATGAAATCTATAACTTGGGCGCAATGTCACACGTAGCGGTTTCTTTTGAGTCTCCAGAGTATGTTGCTGATGTAGATGGTATGGGTACTCTTCGTCTACTAGAAGCGATTCGTATTAATGGTTTAGAAAAGAAAACCCGGTTTTATCAAGCTTCTACCTCAGAACTTTACGGTGAGGTTCGTGAAATTCCTCAACGTGAAACAACGCCTTTTTACCCGCGCTCTCCATACGCAGTTGCTAAAATGTATGCATACTGGATAGTGGTTAACTATCGTGAATCTTACGGAATGTACGCATGTAATGGTATTTTATTTAACCATGAGTCACCACGACGTGGTGAAACCTTTGTAACTCGTAAGATTACTCGCGCGATTGCGAACATCTCTCAAGGTCTAGAATCTTGCTTAGAACTTGGCAACATGGATGCGTTGCGTGACTGGGGTCATGCTAAAGATTACGTTCGAATGCAATGGATGATGCTTCAGCAAGAGCTGGCCGAAGATTTTGTTATTGCTACTGGTAAGCAGATCTCTGTACGTGAGTTTGTTCGATTGTCAGCGAAAGAAGCAGGGATCGAACTTGAGTTTTCCGGCGAAGGCATCGATGAAATCGCTACTGTGGTTGCTATTGATGAAGAAAAGGCACCAAAAGTGAAAGTTGGTGATGTTATTGTGAAAGTAAACCCTCGCTTCTTCCGTCCAGCGGAAGTAGAAACACTACTTGGTGACCCAAGTAAGGCGAAAGCTAAACTTGGTTGGACTCCAGAGATCACTGTAGAAGAAATGTGTGCAGAAATGGTTGCATCTGATATCGATAAGGCAAAACAACACGCAGTTCTAAAAGAACACGGATTTGACGTCGCGATCTCACTAGAAAGCTAATTAATCAGTAATATTGATTCGTTTATATTGCAGAGCTCCTCATTTTGGGCTCTGCTTTTTCTATTTATATTATCGGAACTAGTATGAAAAGAGTATTTGTTGCTGGTCATAAAGGTATGGTTGGCTCAGCTATTGTTCGTCAACTATCTAAAGACTCTTCAGTAGAAGTTATTACTCAAGATCGTAATGAGCTCAACCTGTTAGATGCACTAGCCGTCGAGGCGTTTTTTGCGACACACAATATTGATCAAGTTTACCTTGCGGCCGCGAAAGTCGGTGGAATTGTTGCTAACAATACGTACCCTGCTGAGTTTATCTACCAAAATTTGACGATTCAAAACAATATTATTCACTCTGCACATCTGCATGGTGTTCAAGATTTACTATTCTTGGGGTCGTCTTGTATTTATCCAAAGTTTGCACAACAACCGATGCGTGAAGACTCTTTATTGACTGGAACTTTGGAAGAAACCAATGAGCCATACGCAATTGCTAAGATTGCAGGTATCAAAATGTGCGAGTCCTATAATCGCCAATATGGTCGCAACTATCGATCAGTAATGCCAACTAATTTGTATGGTGAAAATGATAATTTTCATCCTCAAAACTCTCACGTTATTCCCGCATTGTTACGTCGCTTTCACGAAGCAAAATTGAATGGCGACACTAAGGTTGTTGCGTGGGGGAGTGGTAAACCTATGCGAGAGTTTTTACATGTAGATGATATGGCAGCAGCTTCAATTTACGTAATGAATCTTGCTCAAGAGGTGTATCTAGAAAATACGCAAGAAATGCTTAGTCACATAAACGTAGGTACAGGTGTGGATTGTACTATCCGTGAACTTGTTGAAACTGTTGCAAAAGTGGTTGGTTTTGAAGGCGAAATTGAATTTGACACTACGAAACCAGACGGCACTCCTCGTAAGTTAATGGATGTTTCACGTTTAAAGAGTCTTGGC
>CEVA01242677.1_pt1 | contig 19719 bp, 17 predicted proteins | sample 361521 | NCBI WGS metagenome assembly CEVA01 (sample SAMEA2622823, study PRJEB7988) | marine metagenome | isolation source: saline water (ENVO:00002010), including
CACCGCCCCGCAATCGCTCGCGCTATTGAATTCCGATTTTGTCCGCCAATCCGCCCAACACTTTGCGGGGCGGGTGGCCAACGAAACCGCAGTGCCCGATGAACAGGTCCGCCACTGTTACCAATTGCTGTTCAATCGCCATCCCGCGGCTGAGGAGTTTGCCGCCGCCCGCGCCTTGGCCGGGTCCAAGGGGGAACACCTGACCGACCTCGCCCTCGGCCTGTTCAATTCCAACGAACTGCTCTACGTGGACTGACTAGGATTCGGATTGCATTAACAGCGTGTTTGGCCAACGATCGCCCGACCGGAGTCAACCCCGTAATCAAAATGAAATTAATCGCACTTATTCCTTTCGCTGCAGCAGCCTTGCTATTCGGCGCATGTGCCACCGACAATTACCCACTCAATACCTGCCTGGTTTCTGATGAGGGACTAACGAGCATGCAGGACGATCCCTATGTGTACGTTCACGAGGGAACGACGGTCAAATTCTGCTGTGAGGGCTGCTTGGATGAGTTCAAGGAAAATCCTGCAAAATTCCTGGCCAAGCTAAAATCCGCGGGCCAACCCGCTCAAAGCACGACGCCGCCACCTGTCCCCACTCCCGGGACAGAGAATGCCCCCCCGTCCATTCCGGCACCGGAGGAGAATTAACACACACTGCTAAATCAGAATTGAATAACGCGGGTCTCGACTCGCGTTTTTTATTTGCCGTAATCACCACCCGTATCGCTGCGCCTACAGGACTCGCGCCATTGTTCCAGAGCAAGCGTCATTTGCCTCACTATTTCCGGATGTTTCGCCGACAAGTCAGTCTTTTCAGTAGGGTCGACAACCAAGTCAAACAACTTCATGCGCGGCAACTTGTCGAGATTCCTGCCAGTGGCACGCCCATGAATCTTGAATCGATTTCCGATCAAGGCAACTTGGCCGCCAGACTGAAACCCAATGGGCTTCAATCGCTCCTTCATTTTGCCTTTAAACAAAGGCATCAGGCTCACACCATCAACCGGCCGGCCTTCAACAGGTTCGGCGCCTATAATCTCGAAGATGGTGGGAAGATAGTCGCTGGTGACCGCAGGAACAGCCGTAACGCCCGGCTTGATTTGTGCGGGCCATTCAATGAGTCCCGGCACGCGAATGCCTCCCTCCAACAGATCACGCTTGCGACCGCTCAGCGGACCGGCTGACCCTGGGGCTTGTCCGGTCTTGCCCTCGGGACCGTTGTCGCTACAGAAAGCCAACAGGGTATCACGCGCCACCCCCAAAGCGCGCAATTCCGTACGCAACCGGCCCACTTGTTCATCCAAAGCCGTAACGCAGCCGTAATAGTGCTGCGCATATTTTTCGTGTCCCGCATAAAGTCGCGTGTACTGCGGGCCGGCCACAACCGGAAGGTGCGGCGCATGAAACCACACAACGGCAAAAAATGGTTGATCCCCGTGGACGGCACGGCGAATGAACGGCAGGACACGATCCATAATCACGCGCGAATTGTCGCCCCGCAGATTTTCCCGAATGCGCTCGCCCTTCTCATTCCAGTATGCAGTACCGTAAGGTACTACATCCACGGCCACATCCCACCATGTGCGACGCGCCCCCGTCTTTGGCTTCAACATCGGATCCCACGTGGGCACCTTGGACTCGGTGGAAAAGCAGACATCAAAGCCATTGGCTTGGGGCGGCGAAAAATGCTTTGTGCCTCTCGGTCCACCACGGTTGGCATCAGGCTCCGTTTTGGTCAGTGTGCCAAGATGCCATTTCCCAAAGTGCCCGGTGGCATAACCCTCTTTTCTCAACAATTCGGCCAGAGTCAGCTCCTCCGGCTTCATGTGGCCGGTGTTGGCAAAATATATCCCGTAGCGAAAGGGGTGACGACCGGTCATGCAACTGCCACGCGTCGGGCTGCACACCGGCGCGGCGGCATAAAACCTCTCGAACCGCAGGCTGCTCTTTGCCATGGCGTCGAGGTGTGGCGTCCGGATGGTTCTACCTCCGTTAAAACCAACATCTCCCCAGCCAAGATCATCGCACATGACGAGGATGATGTTGGGCCGACTGGCCGCCTGAAGCGCGGCGGCCCCACAAAGGAATAGCAACAGCCTGACGATCACGGTTTCCAGCGGAACAGGCCCAGCTTATGGAATGGGACGCGTTCAATGTGGCCGTCAGCAAAACCCACGATGTATTCCTCCTTGCCAGCAGGCGGCGGAAATGGCCATTTAAAATTTCCATTCCAGCCCTGCCACAAGTCGAGGAACAAGACTGTCTTGGCCGGCTGCCGAATGTCCGCCAGCTTCACTCCTCCCAAGGCTGCATTAAAAGCATAGGAGCATGGCGGCCGATTGTCATTGGTCGCTACAGCAACATCAGGTGCCACGAATACTTCCGTGTTGTTGCCCAACAAGGGCAACAATGTATCACTCCAATTGGCAGCCTCGGGCAGACGCCCGTTCTTGTCCGCGTGAATATGCACGGCCAAGGCGAGCTGCTTGACATTGTTCATGCTCTGCGCGCGTCTGGCTCCATTGCGCGCGCCTTCCAAGGCGGGCATTACCGAAAAGACTCCTGCCCCCAGCATGAATGCGCCCGCGCCCATCGCCACTTGCGCACCCCCTTGGCTGGAATGGACGGTGTAGAGAATGCCGTCGTCCTGTGTGCGAACGATGCCCAGATAGCCGCCCATCTGCTTACGGCCCGTGGCAAAGAAATCGTCCAACGTCTTCTTGAGGGGTGCCGGCAGGGCCTCCTCCTGTTGCGCCCGCTTTAGAATCTCATCCATCAACTCAAAATAAGCCAAGCCGAAGCGCGGGCTGACATAATGAATGGCGTTACCCTCCAGTTGCATTCCCTCGGAGAGAGCCTTGAACTCTTTCGTCCCCACCAATCCCTCCGAGCGGCCGGATTGGACCGCGAGAATTTCCCTCGCAATCAAGGGATTGCTGGCGAGGATGAGGTAACCCTGTGAATTGAACAGTGTCGGCCGGATATCCAGCGGCAGTTCCACGGGTACTTGAAAAATGTTTAAAGTCACGTTACTAACCTGCTCAACCTTCTTGGGCAATTCAGCAAGCACTCCAGCCAGAAGATTCGCATAAGTGTCATCCGCCGTCTTGATGGCCAAAACCAGACCGGGCTCAGGGAACTCCAACGGCTCACCGCCCGGAGCGGGCACGCGCACCTTTCGCTCTTCATTGAGCGTAATGGTCATCCCCATTTCGCCACCAAATTCCTTGAGCAGCGCATTGAAGGGCAGTTCCTCATTGATTTGCTCCAATTCGCGCTCGAATTCACGCGCCTCCGCAGGTGGGATATTCTTTTTCACGAAGTCCTCAATCACCCGCAACACCCCGGCAGGATCAAGGTCCCCGTGCGCGGCAAAAACCGTGGAGGTTGGCATCAACTTAAAGCCATCCTGCACATGGGGTCTCCGGCCGGTCAGGCTCCAGATCAAGCCCGGCTGTTCATCCGTTGGGTACCGGTGCAACATGGCCACACTGCGATGAAACCCCGGCCGCAGCGCAATGCTGCTGGCACCAAAGCCGCTGATTTCCTCCAAGCCCGATTCGCGCAGTCCGGACTGAATTACCTTCAAGGCAATTGCCGCATCACGCGCCTCGCGCTTGCTCATCATCGGCCCCATGGCCTTGACCAATCCATCAACCTGTTTAAGCCAGCCCGTTGCCTGAGCCAGAACCTGCTCCGTGCTCAGGTAAACAAACAACTCGCCACCCAAGTCCAGATATTTGGTCACCTCATAAAAACTGTTCCCCTCGGCGGATCGCTTGATCTCCAGCTTTGCGGGAGGCGGATTATCCGGCTCCACTTCCTGCGCCGCGGGGAGATTCAACATCCCCATTATCAGAATGAATTCCATTAATCCAAAGGTTGCCATACTTCATTTCTCCTTTTCAGATTCCGGGTCCCAAAGCAGCGTTTCCGCTTCAAAAACATCCACTGTCCTAGCCGAGCCATCCGCGGTGACGATCGCTACATTGTGATGAGGGAATCTATCCAGCAACTGCTCCAAGTCGCCCTTGCCGTTCCAGCCCAGATTGCACTCAAAAATCAACACCGTCTCTGGCGGCACTTCATCCAGACTCTTGCCAATGACCGCCGCATTGATGGCGTATGAACTGGCCTTTACATCATCCTGCACGACATCATTTGGAGAAATAAACACGTCTGGCCCGCCTACATCCTGAAGAATCGCATCACACCATTTCTCCGGAAACTTGTCCCCATTATCAATGGCATGGACAATAACGCCCTTGGCTAGTTGAGACGCGTTGTTCAGGCTCTTGACCTCCTCCGCTCTGGCCTTGGCCATGGCCACCGCAGGCAGCAGCACGCTGGCACCCACAGCCACGGGGATCACCGCCACAGCCATCACCATGCCGCTTTCTTGCGTAAAACCTGGGGTGTGCGACACCACCATATAGCCATCGGGCAATGCTCGGGCCACCGAAAGCTGCCCAGCCATGCCGATGGTGGAAATCTTCACCATGAAATCACTCATGAACTCTGGCATTTCCTCGCCAGCACCCACCTTGAACATTGTCTTTAAAAACTCTCCGTAATGGTGCCCAACCTTCTCGCTGAGAAATGTGAACTGGTTGCCATTGAGGTCCAGCCCCTTGGCAAGCTTCTTGAATTCCTCCGAATCCTTCAGCCCTTCCCCGCCCTCCTGCACCGCAATCATGCGCTTGGCCAGATCGAGGCTGGTGGCCAGCACCAGATAATCATCATTCTGGAAAATGGCCGGTTGTAGAAGCTTGGCAACGCCCTCTGGCACATCCGGCGGAAACGGCACTTCAATCACCGAGATTTTCACACCCTGCTCAGCCACCACCCGCAACTCCATGGCCTGCTGCTCCAGGAACGCAGCGAGCATGGGCAACAGCTTATCCGCCACGGTGGTGTCTTTCACCTTCATCACCAACGCAACACCTGGCCCCGGAATTTTCAGCACGTCCAATTCGGATCCCGCCTCATCCGGATCCTGCAGCGCAACAGGGCTGGCCTTGGGTTCCACCTCCGGTTCCGGGGCATCGTCCGGCCGAGGCTCATTGGGCCTTGGCAGCTCATTCGGAAATGGCAGCGGATCGCGTTCAAATTCCTCCATGTCCGGCCCCATCAGCATGGGCAAAGGAATGGGTACCTGATTTTTTTCGTCCAGCGTCAGAAGAAATCCATGCTGTCCGCCCAAGGATGTCAGCAATTTTTCCAATTCCACCATTTGGTTTGCCTGCGTCAACAGACCCGCCATTTCCGCAGCCACTTCCGGGGTCGTGTTTTGGGTCACGAAATCCTTCAACCAGTCCAAGCCCATCTTCACATCCATGTCTCCATGAACCGCAAGGGCCGTGTCCTTCGGCGCTAGCCTGAGCATGTCCGGCGCATGCGGTTCCGTGCCGAATAGGTTCCAGATCAATCCATCTCCCTTGGCCGGATCACGGTGATACACCACCACGTTTCGCTTGATGCCGCCCTCCAGCTCCACGGTGCTCAGCCCCATACCGTCAATAGCCCGCAAACCGCTGGCCAAAAACGCCTTCTTGATGCCGCCCAACACCAGATCGACCATAGCCTGCTCATCCTCGCCGATCCCCAAAAGCTCCGCCTCGTTCTCAATCAGGTTCTCCCCAAACTCAAAGGCCTTGTCCACCCACACCTGGAATTGTTCTGTATCCAGATACATGTAGAATGACCCTCCCGCATCCAGATATTTTGCTGTCTCCGCAAAGCTCGTGTTCTGCCCAGGCACAATCTTAAAAGGCGGCTTTTCTGCGGCCTTGGCCTCTGCGGGGGGCTTGGTCGCGACGTCTGGTTTCGGCTCGGACTCCTTTGGTTTCGTTGCTGCACCAGCATCCGGACTTGGGGTGTTACCCCCTGCGGAATCGGAGGACGAGGGCGTCTGTCCACATGCCACCGCAAAAACCAAGGCGACCGACAACAAAGAGGTAGGATGAGGAACTTTCATGAAACTGTTTTTGGTCAGAGAATCAAACGGCAAACCTCGCACACAACGCAAAACCTGCAGTATCACGCCCCACTATGGCCTCGCCCCGTCCCGGAAACAATGACAATCTACAGCCCCAAATCCGTGGTTTTCAGGGCGCCCATTTCAGGCCATCCAACTCCTTCGGTGCTAGAGGCCGACAACTCCCATCCACAAATCCCACTACCATTTTTGTCACGCCATGATCCGCCGCAAAGCGTTTCGCCTCCTCCAGTCCTCCGGATCCGTTCCAGCCAAGATCTGCCTCAAATAACAGAACTGTTTGTCCCGGCAAACCGTTCAGGGATTTGCCCGCCAAGGCGGCGTTCAACGCATAGTGACTATGGTTACCCTCCGCTTCCTGCAGGGCCGCCACGTCGGGAGATTGGGGAGAGATGAACACGCTTCCGCCTGTCTCCGCATCCCATATCGCCTCACACCAGTTGTCGGAGACCGGCAGTTCGCGCTTGTTCAAATCCACGTATGACAGAATACCCAACACCAACTGCCTGACATTCCCCAAGCTCCTCAATTCCGCCACGCCGGAAGATTTCCACAGCTTCACCGGCACGATCGAGGTTTCAGGTTTTTGGACCGTGGCTTCCGGCGGCATGCCGCCACCTGGCTTGGGTGGTTTCACGGACGGCCCCCGTTGATTCCCATCCCCCTCCTTTTGGCCACACGCTGCCACCAAGCAAACCACGAGCGGCAGAACCCGACACAAAGCTAACCAGTTGATTTTCATGACGGTAAACACAGCCAAAGGCTGCCCCCTTCGCAATGCCCCGTCAATCCCTCGATGCCTTGCAGTTTGAGTTCACTTGTCCTTTTCCGAGGGCTTGGGCGGCAGAACGGTAAGCCAGAGGCTGGCTGTGTTGGGAATGATGAAATCCGGAAAACCCTGTGGAACACCATTCGAAGTGCCCGCGCTGGTAAGCGCCGTGGTGACGGGTTTCACAATCACACCGTCCTCCGTAATCACAGAGATTTGGATTGGCCCGTTGTGCGGTCGGGCATCTCCAGCTGCGACCAATTTCAGAACAGCGTCACCCTTCTTTTCCATCATCACCGATTCCGCCGTCACCCCCCTGGGTAGACCGGACACGGCCACCTCGAGTTTGCCTTTGAATCCATCCAGAAAATTCACGGCCACCTTCACCTCGGCCGTGACCCCGGCGTTCACCACGAAATGAGGCGCGGCCACCGTGCCGCTGAAGGAGGGTTCCGGGCGACTGAGTTTCAAGCGATAAAAATATTCACCGCCACCCTTGTTTAAAAGGCTTCGCACTTTGACGCAATACCTCCCACCCACGGGCGCGGTCCAGTTCAGGAACGGATCCCGCTTCTTGTTGGAGTCATCGTTGGCGGCCAGTTCCCTGCCATTGGCATCTTCTATCGACAAGTGCGCATCCAGCAGGAAACCCAGTTCAAACGAGTCCAAGTCAAACCGACACCGATCCCCCTTGCCCGGGAAAAAGGCAAATCGATCCACGTCGCCCGGCTTATCAATTCGCGCGGAAATCGACATCGGCAAACCGAATTCATTGGCTGTCGCATTGGTGTCATTGGGCTCCCGCTCGATGGATTCCGCTCGTCTCGACACCGGCAAACGCAACGGGCCGTTAACCGCCTCAATGGGCAGAACCAACTCGCTCGCATCTGTTCGCTTCACTTTCACGACATCCTCACGCAGGTTCCATCCCACGAGACTGACCAGCGAATCCGTGCCGCCGGACACCGACGCCGGCCAAGCATGGCGCAGAAACGGTCCGTTGGTGATCGTAAGTCGGTAAACGTGGTTTTCGCCTCCGCTGAAACTTGAAGTGCTGTTGGCCGGGAACTTGAACGCGGCCACCTGCAATACGTACTCCCCATCGCGCTGACACCGCCAAACCAACCTCGGATCCAAAGAATGGGCGTCGTGATTAAAGGCCACTTTCACTCCCCGCATATCGCGCAGCATCATCAGCGCATCCATCGCCACACCGGCAGTGTATGCGTCCAGCTCCGCCACTAGCACCTGCCCCGCCTTAAGCCGCACACGATAGGCGTCCACATCTCCACCCTTCTGCAGTTTGCCATGCACCACTGCGGGAAGCTCCTCCAGCAACTGGGCATCCAGCATCTCGTTATTGGGCTCCTTCTCAAGGGCATCCGGCGCCTTGCCCACAAAAAACACCCTTGGAGACGTCGTGCCATTGGCGTCGTAAAACCGAACCAGATGCGGGCCAGGCACAACTTCCTCTGCCACCTTGACCTTGAATGCGCCGGTCTTGTTGGCGTCAGGCTCAATTGCGATGCCCTTGTCGTCCGCCCAGGCCTTGAGTGGCCATGTGTGCTTTCCGCCAATTTGAACCGTAGTCTCCGTGCCTCGCTGAGCGCCCATGGGGAAAAGCCAATCCACCTGTGGCGCGGCCTGAACGGAATTGACGACAAGAAGGGCCGCGATGACCACGCGCATTTTCAAGTGAAGAGTTCCTTGATACGCGAACCGCCATCCACCAGTTGCACTGGCCGGCCTGTGGCGGTGTGCAGCACCTGATGCGGATCAATGCCCATCTTGCGATAGAGCGACGCGGCGAAATCCTCCGGCGTGTAGACATTCTCGGCAGCGTAATAACCATTCGCATCCGTCGCGCCGACAATCTGGCCGCGCGGAATGCCCGCACCCGCCAGCAACACGCTCATTGCCCCCGGCCAATGGTCACGCCCCGCGTCCTTGTTCACCTTAGGCGTGCGGCCGAACTCGCCCAAGCAAACCACCATGGTGTCATCCAGCATGCCTCGCTGGTCGAGGTCGTTGATGAGCGCCGCCAGTCCCTGATCCCACTTGCTCATGAAGCTCCCCTTGAGCGTCTTGAAAATCGTACGGTGATGATCCCAACCACCGTAGTAAACCGTGACAAAGGATACCCCCACCTCCACCAACCGACGCGCCAGCAGCATGCGCTGGCCAAGATCCGTCCGGCCATAGCTGTCGCGCACTTTCTTGTCTTCCTTGGCAATGTCGAACGCCTGTTGCGCGGCCGTCGAGGTAACCAAATCCACACCCTGCGCGTTGAAGCGGTCAAAACTCACTGCGGGATCCTTGGCCACTTTGTCGGTAATGCGCAGCAGATTGTCCAGTTCACGCCGCAACTGACGGCGGTTCTCCGCGCGTGCTTCACCGATTCCCTTGGGTAACACCACGTCCCGCACCTTGAAGCTGGAACTGTTCGGATCCGCCTTGATGATAAAAGGCGCATGCTCGGCCCCAAGAAAGTTTGGCCCACCCGAGCGGCTCATCCGACCCAGCGACATGTAAGGTGGGAGCCCCTTGATCACGCCTCGATCATAACTGACCATCGAGCCAAACGACGGATGAAACGTCACGAACGCCCCGCAGTTCACCGGCACCGGTGTCGGCCGGCCGGTCATCATGTAATGGTTGCCGCCGCCGTGGTTGGGATCCTTGTGCCAGATTGACCGGACGATGGTGACCTTGTCCATAACCTTCGCCAAGTGTGGCACCTTGTCGCAAAACCGAACGCCCGGCACGCTGGTCTTGATAGCCCCAAATTCGCCTCGAATTTCTTCGGGCGCATCCGGTTTCGGATCAAAGGTCTCGTAATGCGACGGCCCGCCATCGAGCCAAACCAGAATGCAATTCACCCGACGGCCCCCATTCGCCGCCTCCCGCGCACGCAACAAATCCACCAAGCCCAACCCCAGCGAACCGCCAAGACCAACCTGCAGGAAATCCCGCCGGCCCATGCCATCGCAGTTGTATTTGGGTAAACTCATCCGCGCAAAATCTAACTCAATTTGCTCCAGCTGAAAAGCCGCTGATGGTCAGACGCCTGGTTTCAGGAAAGGATTCAACAACCGCCCGTCACCATTCCGGATGGCTGGCCTTTATCTCACAGGCGAGATTGGGAAGATACATAGGCGCACTACCCATCATCACGGCATCCGCGCCGGCCTCATAAAAATCCGCCATGTCCTCCGCCTGTGATGCACCTCCCACGGCAAAGATGGACAACTCAAGGTTTCGTTCATTCACCATCGCCCGTGCCTCGCGCACATATTCTACCGACGGCCGATGAATGATGCGCCCCAGAACACCCGCCTTGACAAAATCATCCCCAAACGCCGGCCGACCATCGCGGTGTAACACAGGCCGGGCAATTCCATTCACCAAGGCCACCCCGCTGGCCGCCCCGTTCACCGCACCCAGAAAATCCCTCATGCAGCCGGTGTCCGGAAACGCCGCCACCTTAAGCAACAATGGCACCTCCCCGATAGCACCGCGGATGGTTCTGGCCACCTCCCCACTCAAGGCGGGGTCCAGGTATACCTGCCCTTCCGCGGAACAAACATTGGGACACGAGAAATTTGCCTCGATGACATCCGCGCCCGCCTCCACCGCCCAGGCGGCGCACTGCGAAAAATCGTCAGCAAACTGCGCCTGACTCCAACCCGGCTCGGGACTGGCCACCACGGAAACCACCAACATCTTCCGCCCGCTCAGGTGTTCCTTGCAATGGGCCACATCCTCGCGCCAAAACTCCGGCGGCATTGAGGGCATGCCGAAGCAAACCGCGGAACTGGCATCTGCCGGATTTCCCGAAATCTGGTCCGTGACATAGACCGGCCCTTCACCCTCGTCCGCCTCCACGAAAACCCAGTTAGGCGGCGGGTAGCATTCCCGTTTGCGGGATCGAACGGTCTTGTACGTCAAAATGTCAAATCCGCGCTCTGCATAAGCCCGCACCCACTTGCTGTTCAGCAACAGCCCCGCCGCGATGCCAAACCGGCTCCCCACCGGCTGGCCGAGCAGCCATTTCAGAGACACTTTGGGAGGTTCCGGCGTGGATACAAACCGCGGGCCGCGCTCAAAATTCTCGGCATACGTCGCCGTCAAGTCATAGGCAGGTTGCGCGGCTGTGGACATGCGGTTGGTGTAACGTGGCAGCGCAGTGCCGTCGAGCTGGAAGGGCCCGAAACTCACGGCGCCACGAAGCGATAGGCACCGCCATGCGCTTGGGCAATGGCGCGAAGGGTCAACTCGCCGGAGCGGTCATGAAAGGCCAGCGTGTTGATCCGCGTAGCCTTGTCGAGGTTGTCACGATTCAACTGTTTCAAAACCGCGCCCGACGACGTGAACCGGCCGTCGCTCAACAACCAGACTGTGTCCGGTTTCAATTCAAACGCCCATTCCAGCGCCTGGCGCGGATCCGTGCCCCCTCCTGAAATGCGGGCCTGCATCCATCGCTTGGCCCATGTCACATTTTGTGGCGTGGCCGGAAGCAGCCCGCTGACCGGCATCACCTCGGCACTGTGGTCGAAAAAATAAATCAGGAATTCAGAACCCGTCGGCAACCGTTCCAGTGTGCGGCTGAGTTCCCGCTTGGCTGCCAGCAACCGCCGCACAGCCATACTGCCTGACTTGTCGATCACGAAGATAAATCGCCGCCCTTTCCCACGAGTTCCAAAAAAACTCACCTCACCCTCCGGCGGTGGCTCCCTTAAAAGCTCCAGGTTTCGTCGGGCCACAAGATTCCCCTGCCGAGCCGCGGCCGTCCACCAGTATTGCGCGTGAGCCGCACTCTTCGCCACCCGTTTGCCCTCGAAATAAATCAACCCAAGATCCACCTGCGCATGGACATTCCCGAGTGCAGCCTGTTGATGAAGCGCCTGCAGGTTGACCAACTCCAATTCCTTGGCCCCGGCCTGGGCGGCCTCCTCTCGTTCCCGCTTTTCACGCACCTTGCGGGCCGCCTCCTCTTCAAGGTTTTCGGAAAAATCATTGGCCTCCACCTTGGGGACGGGAGGCGGAGCCGGTTTCGCGGGAGAATCAGCCGCCACTTTAATCGGGGCGGCATCCGGCTGAATTGAAACAGGTTCGCTCGGGGAATTATGCTGGGCTGCATGCCTCGAACAACCGACGAGAAGAAGCAGCCCCAGCAAGGTCTGCCATGCCTTCATGACACAACATAGCCCATGATGGGCCCGGCCGCAAACCGGCCGGGCAACCCGCATCCGTCAACCGTTCCCCCAAGTCTCAGCCACGCGAACCAGCGTGCGGACGGCAATGCCGCTGGCGCCCCGGGGCGCATGTGGGAGCGGTTTCTCATGCCAAGCCGTGCCGGCAATATCAAGATGGGCCCACGGCGTTTCCTCGACGAATTGCTCCAGAAACTTGGCAGCTGTGATTGTCCCAGCATTGCGGCTGCCGGATATGTTGCGCAGATCAGACTGCTCACCTCGCATCGGGACCAGATATTCCTCTTCCATTGGAAGCGGCCAAAACCCTTCGCCAATCGTCGCGCCGGCGTCACGAATACGGTCCGCCAAGGCGTCATCATTGGACATCAAGGCAACATTCAGGTTGCCAAGGGCCACGCTCACTGCACCCGTGAGGGTCGCGGCATCCACAAGATGTGTCGCGCCGACATTGCGGACAGCATAGGTCAGCGCATCGGCCAGCACCAGCCGCCCCTCGGCATCGGTGTTTAAAATCTCAACGGTCTTGCCATTCATGGCACGGACGATGTCGCCGGGCCGCGTGGCGCGGCTGCCCGGCATGTTTTCCGCCAACGCCAACACACAACTGACCCGTGTAGCCGGCTGCAGTCGTCCAATGGCCGTGATGGCGCCGATCATGGTGCCCGCGCCGCCCATGTCGTACTTCATCGTCTCCATGCTCTTGGGGGGCTTGAGTGAAAGGCCGCCCGTGTCAAAAGTAATTCCCTTGCCCACCAGACACAGGTGATCGTCGCCCGGATTGGCGGGCGTGTAGGAAAGCCGCACCAACCGCGGCGGCCGCGCGGAACCCTGTCCCACTGCCAGATGCGCGCCCGCGCCAAGATCCCGCAGGGCAACCTCATCCAGCACTTCAACTTCCAAGCCTGAAGCCCGGCCCTCGGTCTCGGCCCGCGCAGCCAGTTCCACGGGACCCAAATCATTCGCGGGCGTGTTCACCAGTTCTCGTGTGAGGTTCACTGCCCTGCCGGTGATTTCCCCAGCATCGGGGCTGCCATCGCTGCCCGTGCAGACAATCAATGCCTCGAGACCACTCCCAGCCTCCGTCCGGTGGGAATTGTTCTGGTAACTCCCGTAGTGTGCACCCTCAATCACGGGGCGGACCAAATCCTCGGCCACATGAATAGCAAGGCTCTTCGCCCCCCGTTTGACGGCCTCTCGCACAGCCTGCCCGGCAGCCTTAAAAGCCGCCCCGGCACTGAGCACGTCGCCCACGCCCAGCAGGTAATGACGACGAATGGACTCGCCGAGAGGAGCATGGAGAATGGTTAACTCAGTGGGTTTCCCGGAAGTTTCGCCGATCTCGGCCAACTCATCCAGTTGCGCACCGGCGAACCGAGCCAAGTCGTCGGGGAAATCCAGCGCGGTCGTGACCGGCCAAACAAGGACATCCGCCCGCAGGCTGTCGATGGAAGTGGTGTGAATGGTTGTCTTCATATCTAATCTTGTTCCGCTTTCAGGGCTGCAATGGCATCCATCAAATTGCCGGAAATTTGCCGATAAATCCCGCGGCGACGATCCGGATTAGCCTCATTGGCCTCGGCGCGCAACTCTTCAAACTCCATTAACTCGCCGAATTTAACGGACACCCCGCAAGGCCGTGGGATAAGGTGCCGACGGCCAAAGGCTTCAAATGTCCCGAATACTCGCACAGGCAGCACGGGGGATTTTGACTTGGCGATCAGCAAGCCAATGCCGCCGCGGGCGGGCTGCTGGGTTCCGTCTGGACTGCGGGTTCCCTCGGGAAACATCATGATTGCACGGCCTTTCCGAAGCCGCTCGAGAATGGTTCGCAATCCCTTGGCGCTGCCCCCATCGCGATCCACGGGGATGCTGTTCCACGAGCGCAGGATGGCACCACCAATGGGATTTTTAAACGCAGACTCACGCGCAAGATAATGGATGGTCCGCCGGGTGGAACAGCCAACCAACGGGGGGTCAATGTAACTAAGATGGTTGGCGGCCAAAATAACGCCCCCCGCGCGCGGAACGCGTTCCTCATTAAACACGCGCCGGCGATGATACAGGCTGGTGTAGATCCGGAAAAACCACCAGCCCATGAAATAGCCAATGCCGGCGCGCTCGGACGGAGCTTTCATTTCTGGTCGCCTACCTTGCGGCGAATAGACCAGCGCACAAAGCCAGGAAACAGGTTCTTGATGAACTGGACGTAACGCAGTGTCCAAGGTACGTAGAGAGTCTGGCGGCGGCGGGCCATTGCATTCATGATGGCACCAGCACATTCATCAACATCAACGCCGCTGTCGCTGTGGCTGCGTTTGCGCTTACCCATGGGTTGCGCATCCGGGCCCAATGCATGGCGTCGCAACTCGGTGCCCCGAATCCAGTGCGGATAAATCTTCAGGAGATTCACTCCGGTGCCATCCAGCTCGTAGCGGAGGGCATCAATGAATCCCTCCAGCGCATGTTTGCTGGCCCCATATCCCGTGTGCAACGGCACACCCACCTTGGCTTGAATGGACGAAATGACCACCACCTGGCCGCGGCTTTGCTTGAGTGCGCTCAAGGCGGCATGAGTGCAATAGACGGCGCCAAGGTAATTGACCTCCAGCAGGCGACGGTAAAGGGAAAGATCCTCCACCTCCTCAAAGCGTGCCCACATACTCTGGCCGGCGTTCGCAATGAGATGATCCAGTCCGCCCCGTTCGCCAACCACCTGCTGTATGAATGCCCGGCAATCTTCCTCCTTTGTGACATCGCCCGCGAATGTGAAAACATCCCCACCGCACTCGCGCGCCGCGCTGTCCAAGCGATCCGCATCCCGGGCCATCAAGGCAAGGCGAGCACCTTGCTGGGCGAAATTGCGCGCCAACTGGAGCCCCAAGCCACTGGAGCCGCCGGTGATGGCAATGGTTTGGCCGGCGAAACTCATTGGCTGGAATCCACCAATTGACGAATGGCGTCTTCCCCCAGCCCCCAAGCATTCAGCGGATCCTTGGGCGGGATGATCTTTCCAGGGTTCATGATGCCATGCGGATCAAGGCCATCCTTGAGTGCCTGCACGGCCCGAATCCCGGTGGCCGAAATGTCCGCCTCCACCCACGGCAGATGCTCGGTGCCAACGGCGTGGTGATGCGACAAGGTGCCGCCGTTCTCCAGGAACGCGTCCTCGGCAGCCTTTTTCACATAAAGGTACTGCTCAATCTCCCGGCTCGGACGCTGGCGACAGCCAAATGTAAAGTAAAGGCTGGCTCCGGTATGGTAGCTGTGGCTGACATGGCAACCGCACCAAGGCGCGACGCCAGTGTCACGAATGGCCTGATTCACAGCAGCCATTCCATTCTCGTGCAGCTTCAACAAATTGCTCCATGTGGTGGCTGTCTCACTGACATCCGCCATGATGTTTCGATCCATCACGTAATCACGAAGGTGCGGAAAATCAAACTTGGCCCGGGCAAAGGATCGACCCGGTTCCGCGCCCAAACACACGCCTCCACGCCGGCGATAGATGGCGGACACCTCACGACGGCGCATGTGGAAGCTGTCGTAATCCCCCTCAAACTTAACCACCATCAGGCAGCAGCTTTTAAAGTCAATGCCCTTGATGTTGCCGATGTACCACTTGACCGCTTTTCCAATGGCCTCCTTGAAACCGCTCTTTGGCGCCTTAAAGGCAAAGGAGAGCGCGGTCTTCTTGGGGTCGTTCAGTCGAGTGACCGTGGGCATACAGTCATGACGCTGGCACTCGTGAATGGCTTTCACACCGCTTTCAAAATCTGGAAACAGCCAGCCATACCAATCCTCGTGCGTCGGCTTGCGGTGAACCTGCACCGCCACCTCGGTAATAACCCCCAGAATGCCCTCACTGCCGATGCAAAGGTGCCGCACATCAATGCCATTGCTGCTCTTGGGTACCGTGCGAGTGGCGATTGTCCCCGTGGGAGTCACCATGCGCAGGCTGACGATCATGTCCTCGATTTTGCCGTAACGATCGCTCTGCATGCCGGCTGAGCGAGTGGCCGCCCAGCCTCCCAGTGTGCTGTGCAAGAAGGAATCTGGAAAATGACCAAGAGTAACGCCATGGCCAGCCAACTGGTCTTCAAGGTGCTGGCCATAAACCCCAGGCTGAACCCGGGCAATGAGGGAACGTTGATCCACTTCCAGCACCTCATGCATGCGACACATGTCGAGGCTGACCACCATCCGGCCACCCGAGTCACGTGGCTCCAAGCAACCGGCTATATTTGAGCCGCCGCCGAACGGGATCAGTACCACACCATGCTCATGGGCCGCCCGGACGAGGGTAACGACATCCTTCTCACTTTCCGGAAAAACCACAAAATCAGGCGCGTGCCGAACCTTGCCGTGGCGCAGCCGCCAGAGATCCCGAAAACTTTTCCCTGCCGCATGGATGAGCCGGGCTTTCTTATCCTCTACAATCTGGTCATCTTTCAAGGCTTCCTTGATGCCCTTTAAAAATTCTTCGTTGAGATTTTGTCGAGGCAACTCAACATCCTCGAAGGAAACGGGTTTGGTCCATTCAATTTCATCGACCTCCAGCTCACGCGCCAGATAGGGCCACAGTCCCGGCTTGTTGGAATCATCAAAGGTGACATCCTCGTAACCCCAACCCCACCATTTCATGTGTCGAATTTCAGTGGCCATGGTGAGTGCCATGTAGTTTCAGGATCCGTTCCGTCAGTGTATTAGTGACATCGGTGTAGATCAATCGCCCGGCTTCCTCCGACTCCGCAATGCGGCCGGGATGAATGGCCTCGCCAAAATGCACGGTAATGCGGCGCGGCTTGGGCACTTTGCCGAACTTTGGCAGGGAATCGAAAGTACCGTGTACATAGGCGGGCACGATAGGAATGTCCAACTCCGTGGCGATCATCGCCGGGCCTTTCTTGAGAGACGCAATCTCTCCATCAGTGGAACGGGTGCCTTCGGGATAAATAATGATGGCTCGCCCGCCGGGCCGCAGAAATTCGCGGCAGGCGGCCATGATCCGGGCTATGGTCTGTCGACTCGATTTGCGGTCCGCGGGAATGAGATTCATCAGGAGCGGCAGCGAGTTCTTGCGTTTCTTATTTTCAAAAAAGTAATCGCGCGCAGCCACCATTCCAAACTGGTTGAAATCCATTCCACTGGCGTACATGAGCGCGGCGCTATCCATGTGGCTGGAGTGGTTGCTGCAAACCATAAAGGGCGGCGAGGGAAGGCGCTCCCGGCCGTGGACCGTGAGTGGACACCAAAGGTTAAATAGTGCCGTGCCGAAAAGTTCAAACACGCCATGAAATAGCCGAGCCTTGCCGCGGGGCGGCTCGCGTAGGTACGCAAATTCCTCCTCGAGGCCTGCGTCCCGCAGCAGTTCTTGAAACGCTGACACGCGTTTACCTTCCGAACTTGGCATGCGCGAGGGCAAACTCGTTGCTGACAATGGCCCCGGCCAGTGAAATTTCCAGTGCAAGCGCGGAGGCACAAATGATCTCCGCCAGTTTGCGTGCGCTCTTGTCCCCGGTGCAGCCCAGCATCTCCAGATGGCTGCGTTGCTGCGCCAGACGCGTGGCGCCGCCCACCGTGCCTACGGTGATCGATGGCATGCTAAGCGTGGCAAACAGGCTGTCGCCGTGCTTCTCGTAGGTGGCAATGCCCACACAGTTCTCAGCCACGCAAGCCACATCCTGACCCAGTGCGAGATAGAGCGCGGCGAGCGCATTGGAGGTGTGCAGGTTCAAGCCCACCACACCGGCCATCTGCGAGCCCAGATGCTTGTCCGTGATGCAGCGGACAATGTCATCCACTCCCACGCGCAGTAGCTTGCGCAAGAGCCGGTCAGGGATTTTAAAACTGCAAATGACATGGTGGCCGCGCCCCTCCATGATCGTCTTGTGCGCGGGGTTTTTGTCGCAGCAGAAATTGCTCTCCACCAGATAACGGAAGGGACTGCGCGCCTTGTAATTGTCCATGATCCAGCGGCAGGCGGAATCCGTGGCCATGGTCACCATGTTTTGGCCGGCGGCCTCGGCGGTGTCATAGATGAACTCCATCAACACGCGGTTGTGTATAGGGTGCTTCTCAATGCGCAGGAGTTTGCCGTGCCGAGTGGTGCTCTCGGCGGCGGCGGTGATCTCCTTCACATGCGCATCGATCCAAGGCAGGAAATCATACGCCTCATCCAGTGTCTCGAAGATAAACACCGGGCTGCGCGACAAGGCCTGTTTGATGTGTCGGCTGGTGATGCCGCCTGACAAATAGGACAGGTAAAAACCCCGTGTCATCGAGAGTGACAGCGTCCCCTCCAGCGTGCAAAGCGGCACATAAAAGTCACCCTTCGCATAGCTGCCATCAATGCGCAGGGGGCCGGCGATGGACAACGGCAGTCCCACGTGCCCAATCTGATTTTCGCACAGCCCCTTGTAATTCTCGGGTTCCTCCAGCTTCAGGTCACCCAGATTGAACCCCGTTTGAGCCGCAAGCCAATCCACTCGGTGCTGCATGTCCTCGGCGGCATAGCCGCGCGGAGGCGTCACCTTGCCGGAAGCCTCCCCACCACTCCCCGCGCGTGCCACGGCGTCGGTTTCCTGTTTTGAGTTTGTTTCCAAAGCATTCATCAACGTCAGGTTGGGAGCCTAGTTTCAGGGCGAAAACAGTCCAGCACAATCCCCCCTTGCCCAAGTTATTCACACATAACGGGAATAACAGGTGAAAAACACCCAATTTATCCGAAAATCACCAAGATATCCGACGGATTCACTCGCCGAGCACATGGGCCGTCAACTTGCGGGTATGCCCCGCGTAACGATGTTCCCAGAGATAAATGCCCTGCCAAGTCCCCAAGGCAAGACGCCCGTTTGTGATGGGAATGCTGAGGTTGACCGCCGTCAATGCCGTCCGCACATGAGCGGGCATATCATCTTCACCCTCGTAATCATGCTCGAACATCGGGTCGCCATCCGGACAAACGCGGGCCATAAATCGCTCCAAGTCACGCCGAACGCCGGGGTCGGCATTTTCCTGAATCACCAGCGAGGCGCTGGTGTGATGTAAATGTAACGTAACCATTCCCGCGCCCAAATCCGCCTCAGCCACCACATCCGCCACGCGGTCCGTGATATCGTGAAACTCCCGCCCGCGCGTGGAGATCGAAAATACGCATTGGTGTTGTCTAAGCACAGCCGTTGTTTGCCCGTCGTCGGGGGAAAACGCAAGCCATCAAGGCCCGTTGCCGGGCAGGCAGGGGGGAGCTCACACCTGCCCAGCTTCAGGCCATCGGTAACTGGCCGCTTTTTCCGCCCCGCGTTAGCCAGGGATCCAACAGGGCTCAAAGCGCCACGCCGAAAAGTAGGTTCGAGAACTCAACGCGGGCAGTTCCTCAAAGCGAAATCCCAGCACACGCTCCCGCCCACCCCATTCAGGCAGGTAGTCCATGCCTACGATGGTGTAGACTCCGCCCACTTGGGGGACATGCGAAGTCCACTCCCAGATCGCTCCAGGGAACCGGTCGTCCAGGCAAATAACCTGTTGCCCACGATGCCACATGATCTCATCTCCCACCCCAACCTGCCACAAAGTGATGAATCCTGCTGGATTTGTTATCCACCTCCGGTGAAAAACGGGAGCACAAAAAAGGCGGTCCGCAGACCGCCTTGAAAACCCATGATGCGACGAACGACTATATGCCTTTATCAATCATCAGCTTCAGCAAATCGCCCACGCGGTTGCTGTAGCCC
>CEVA01166918.1_pt1 | contig 19702 bp, 17 predicted proteins | sample 361521 | NCBI WGS metagenome assembly CEVA01 (sample SAMEA2622823, study PRJEB7988) | marine metagenome | isolation source: saline water (ENVO:00002010), including
GCCTTCGCTGATGGTGACAGAGCCGAAGACCTCAACGTTATCGATACCTGCGGCAGACGCAATACCGGCACCAGCGTGCGCTTCTGGCCTGATCCGCAATACTTTGATTCGGCAAAATTCTCCGTCGCAAAATTGTGCCATAACCTGCGCGCAAAAGCGGTTTTGTGCCCCGGTCTGCGGATCAAATTTGAAGACAAGATTGGCAAGGAAACGCATGAGTGGCACTATGAAGACGGTTTACAGGATTACCTGATAAGCGCCGTTAAAGATTACATTACCGTGCCCGACGATGTGCCTTCACCGGCAGTTTCAGTGGTAACGGCGAGGCGGCCGACTGGGCCGTAATGTGGCTACCGGAAGGCGGTGAACTGACCACCGAAAGTTACGTGAATCTTATTCCTACCGCGCAGGGCGGTACTCACGTTAATGGCTTGCGTCAGGGCTTGTTGGAGTCTATGCGTGAGTTCTGTGAGTTCCGCAATTTACTGCCACGTGGGGTTAAATTAACGCCAGACGATATTTGGGATCGCTGTGCATTTATTCTTTCCACGAAAATGCACGATCCACAGTTTGCTGGCCAGACCAAAGAGCGCTTGTCATCCCGTCAGGCGTCGGCGTTTGTTTCTGGTGTGGTTAAAGATTCATTCAGCCTGTGGCTGAACCAGCATACCGACATCGCCGAAGCGCTGGCTGAAATGTGTATCAACAATGCGCAGCGCCGATTACGTCAGAACAAAAAAGTAGCCCGTAAGAAGGTTACTCAGGGCCCGGCATTACCGGGTAAATTAACCGATTGTGGCTCACAGGATATAACGCAGTCTGAACTGTTTCTGGTGGAAGGGGACTCTGCTGGTGGCTCTGCCAAGCAGGCTCGCGATCGTGAGTTTCAGGCTATCATGCCACTGCGCGGTAAAATACTTAACAGCTGGGAAGTCGACTCCGGCCAGATACTCGGCTCGCAGGAAATTCATGATATTTCGGTTGCACTGGGCATCGATCCCGACTCCGAAGATTTATCTGCTTTGCGGTACGGTAAAATTTGTATTCTGGCCGATGCCGATTCAGACGGACTGCATATCGCTACCCTGTTATGTGCTTTGTTTGTACGTCATTTCCGTGCATTGGTAAATGCCGGCCATGTGTACGTTGCCATGCCGCCACTGTTTAGAATCGATGTGGGTAAGGAAGTGTTTTATGCACTGGATGAGGCCGAAAAACAGGGCATTCTCGATCGCATCGAAGCTGAAAAGAAACGCGGTAAAGTGAATGTACAACGGTTTAAAGGCCTGGGGGAAATGAACCCCATGCAGCTGCGTGAAACCACTATGGATCCCAATACCCGTCGGTTAGTACAGTTAACCGCCGACGATAACGACGAAATGCTCGAAATGATGGATATGTTGCTGGCGAAAAAACGCAGTGGTGATCGTAAAACCTGGCTGGAAAGCAAAGGTAACCTGGCCGAGGTAGTGTAATTGTCAAGAAGCCATAGGGTGTCGGGTATTAGTGTATTATCGAGCATGCTCTATGGCTAAATGGCTTGCTCCATTTAGCCGATACAAACATGTAAAATGAGACACGGTCTTACGTTTAAAGATACATCTTTTACTGATTAGGTATTAGTACCCAGAAAACCATTTAAGTACAGGTGGCCGACTCTATCGATCAGGTTTTCTCTGGTTAAAGCCCCCTTGTCATCAAACCAGGTGTCGGTCCAATTGACCAGGCCCGCCAGCATTAAAGCGTAGGGCGTTAATAAGGATGGCGCTAAATCCGGATTGAGTTTGTGTAAAGTGTTTTCCAACACTTTTAGCACTGCCCTTTCTTTAGTTTGTACTTTTCGGTACAGATTATCCGGCAGGTATTTAGCTTCACTCATTGCAACGATATTTCGTTGTCGCGAAGTAACGGATTGTTGCATAAGGACCGATAAGAGTTCTGCAAATTCTTTTTCCGCGTCCTGTGTCTTTAGCGTCACTTTTTCAAACGAAGAAAGTACGTCTTCTAAATGCTCATCGATCATTGAGTACAGAAGCTCATCCTTTGTCTCAAAATAATGATAGAGCATTGATTTTGAAACATTACATGCCCTGGCTATATCTATTAGCTTGGTACCTGGATAGCCCGTTTCTGAGAATAATTCTGCGGCGGCGTCCTTTATTAAACGGGTTTTATTTTCATAATCAGAAGCTCTTTCGCGAGGCATGAAATAACCTTATTGCATTGTTAATTTCTTCGTAAGAGTTTAACTAAACACTGAGCATCAAACTGTGATGTGCAGAACTCTCGAATGCCTTCATTATAAACCCAATCTGCTAATGATAAACCCATTAAATCAGTGGTTTATTCACAGATATTTGTTATCTTGTTAAAAAATTGTTGTTGCTTTGTCACTTTTTGAATCCTATGTGGCGCCTTTAGTCCTTTTTGCTGCTTATTGTAAGTGTAATCTGATCTCTTTATGAGAATAATCTCCTTAAACAGGAATAAAATGTATGAAGTATGTAGTAATTGGAGGTGGTCCTGCAGGTTGTGCAGCTGCTTATACGCTGGATAAGAAAGGTCATGATGTGACATTAATCGAAGCCTCAGATACCGTCGGAGGCAGAACCCGACAACTGCAAATTGAAGAGTTTAGTGTTGGGGTAGGAGCACTTTTCTTAATGGGCGGAATTTATCCACGTACTTCTGCTTTACTCAAGGAAACCGGTCATTGGGATGAATTGCAGGAGTGGGCTGGTAAAACAGAAATTATGGATAACGACAACGCCAGGTACAACGTTAGCTTTGTTGATTTACTTAGCTATTTAAAAATTCCTAAGTTAACTTTTGGTGACCGTTTAAAAATAGCCAAGACGGGGATTAAGTTGTTTTTTAGCAAAGGGGCAAAAAACCCTTTTGACGGTGAGGATCTAGCCAGATTCGATAACGGTGACAATCTCGAGCAATGGTCGCGAAAAAACCTGGGTGACCGGGGGTATGAGTATATTATTCGACCACTTTATGATTTTTTGTATGCCGTGCCACCAAGCTGGCTCTCTACGCCGTTTCCTATAGCCATTATTCAACAAGCTTTCAAAATGCAGCTTTCATCGCCCCCTAAAGGGCCTGTTCAGGTCAGTGAATGGCTGGTCGATGCCTGTAAAAACTTGCATTTGCAAGTGAACTCGCCAGTGCTGTCAGTGAATAAACTGGCAAATGGCTTCGAGGTGATAACGAAAGACAAGACTTTCAATGCTGACGGTATTGTCCTTGCTACTGAGGCCTACACGGCCGCTGACCTTATGAAAGAATTCATCTCTGCTGATTCTTACCATAAGTTATTAAATGCACCGTATACCGATTATGCCCACGTACAAGTCGGCTACAGAAACAATCCATGGCCTGATTATCCTGCAGATATTGTGCTCCCGGTGGGGTATGGCGAAGGGCCTCGTCCTGTTGGTGCCATGGTTTTACAAAGCCGTCGCCAAAAATCCTCGGTGCCAGTAGGAGGAGAGATGGTTGGTGTATATTTCACAACTCCTCCGCTTGAATACATGACTGATGAGGACATTGAGAATGAAGCACTAAAATGGATTGAAAAAACCTTTGGTCAAACCAAAGAAAAGCCGGCATTTGTGAAATTATTCCATTACAAAAAAGGTTTAAACATCGCTAAACCTGGTGCATACGGAATGCTGGATCAACTGCGTTCAGAAATTCCCCAAGGCATTTGCTTAGCTGGTGATTACTTCTCTCAAGCCGGTATAGAAGCCGCTGTCTTTAGTGGTGAAAGAGCTGCTGAGCAATTGTTGGGTAGTCAGCAATAAACATTGTTACTGTGGAGTGAGTTTAATGATGCAAGTTTTGTCGCGCAACTGGCGTAAGTTGTATCGGGGCATTCACTTCCCCAACCTTTAATATGAAGATTGGGAAATTCAGTTAGTGTATTGAATACAATTATAATTATTAAATTGAGTCATTATTATGCCTAAAGTCATTTTTAAAGATCATGAAGGGAATGATATCCAGGAAGTTCAGGTTGAATCTGGTTCCAGCGTTATGCAGGCCGCTATAGAAAACGGCATCGAGGGTATCGATGCGGAATGCGGTGGCGCATGTAGCTGTGCCACATGCCATTGTTATATTGACGACACCTGGTTAGAGAGAGTCTCTCCTGCCCAAGGGATGGAACTGGATTTGTTGCAAGTCGTCGATGAACCCCGGGATGGTAGTCGTCTGGCATGTCAGGTGAAAGTAACCGACGAACTTGATGGAGTCATCGTTTCTATACCTGAGTCACAATACTAAGAATAGCCGGTTTACCGGCTATTTTTTTGCCTGGCCTTTAGTCGCGACCCTCAGTAATGGCAATCCAGACAATTCTTTATTCAAATCCGTTCTAAGCTAAATAGCCTTTCAATCCACTAAGTCCAGGCATTGATTCGCACTGGCGCACTTGGTCTTCGCTGTGGCGTTATATGTCCTTTAAGAAAAGTATGGAGGACTTAATATTAATTTTGTAAACACCAAATTTAAAATTTGTAAATCGCGGTTACATATCCGTCTTGATTTGTAAATAGAACTTAGACAGAGAGGAAAGTGATGAGTAATTTTCTACGTTCAACTGCCGAGTATGATTCGGTGCCAAATCCGTATGATGTACCTGTTTCTATTATTGACTTAAGCGACCATCGAATCCCCAATTCCGGACTGCAATTGGAGTACTATAAACGCATTCGTCAAGAAGACCCCGTTCATTACCTTGAGCATAGCAAGTTCGGCCCATATTGGTCCGTTACAACCTACAAAGACTTACAAGAAGTAGAAAATCACCCAGAAATTTATTCCTCCGATGTGCGTAATGGCGGATGTTTGATTCTGGATGGAATGCCGCTTGGATTCATGTCGATGGATGATCCACTCCACTGCCAGCAGCGCGGCACATTGATGCCTCTTATGGTGCCCTCAAACCTAGCTCGTATGGGGGATGCCGTAAGGGAGCGAACCAAAGAAATTCTGCAAAACCTCCCCAGAGGCGAAGCATTTGATTGGGTTGAGGCCGTTTCACTGCCATTAACCACCCGAATGTTATCCATCATTTTGGATTTTCCTTACGATGAAGAGAAAATTCTGCCTGTATGGACTGAATGGTCTACGGATGTTGACGCAGGGGCGGATCCGAAATGGAGCAAACGCAGGAACGAAATATTGGAAGATATGGGAGTCCGTCTGAGAAAGCTGTTTGAAGCTAAAAAGACTCAGGAGCCCACCGGCGATGTGCTTTCCATCATGGCTCACTCTGAGCATTTGAGTAACCTCTCCCAAAAAGAATTCCAAGGACTGATGTCATTAATTGTGGTAGGTGGAAATGACACTACACGAAATTCTATGACTGCACTTATTCAAGCGATGGAAGAGTTCCCATCTGAATTTGATAAAGTACGTGAAAATCCAAAGCTGGTGTCTTCTGCAATTCAGGAAACTATTCGCTGGTGGTCACCGGTAGCTCATCAACGTCGTACTGTTACGCAAGACACTGAGCTATCGGGTAAAAAGCTGAAAAAAGGCGACAAAGTCATCCTGTGGTTCAAGTCGGGTAACTACGACGAGGAAGCCTTCCCGAATCCTGGTGAATTTAACATTACGCGTGACAACGTTCGCCGTCATATCGCTTTTGGTTTTGGCATCCATCGCTGTTTCGGAGCGAGATTAGGTGAACTTCAAGTGTCTATTTTACTTGAAGAGATTCTAAAAATGGGTCTGACGATCAAGACAGTTTCTCCGGCGGTACGTTCAGACACCTGCATGATCAACGGCTTCGAGCAACAGCTAGTGATTGTGGAAGATTGAGTGGAGAAAGCAATGGCCCAGAATTACAACAAATACCAATGTTTGAACTGTGAATTTATTTATGACGAAGCAGTGGGTATGCCTGAATACGATATTCCAGCAGGTACTCGCTGGGAGGAGCTTGATGATGATTGGATATGCCCCGTATGCGGCTCAGAAAAAGTAGATTTTGAGTTGTTAGAAGAGTAAGGGCGAAAGACCACTCTTGAAGACACAGGTAGAACACTAATTTCCTGTATAGAATAATCGAATAATATAGGTTTCATATGTCTGAAATGCTGCTTAGAGACTTGTTAGATAACCAAGCTCGAAATAAACCAAATGAACTTGCATATTTGTGTGGCGATAAATCAATCACGTGGAGTAAGTTAAATAATAGAGCCAACCAAATTGGTGCTGTATTGCAAAAGCTTGGACATACTCCAGGTCAACCTGTAGGGATTGTTGCGCCTGAAACAATAGAAGTCTATGAGCATTTTTATGCATGCTTCAAAGTGGGGGCTATTCGGGTTGGCATCAACAGGCGCTTTACTGCAAAAGAAGCCTTGCACATGGTAGATGATGGGAATCTTAAGTTGTTGTTTGCCCATGTCGATTGTATGCCTTTAGTAAAGCAAATGGAAAATGAACTGGCTAAACGTAATGTAGTCGTAATTGGTATTGGGCAAGGGCACGGTTTAGAGCTGGATTTTGAGACGCTTATTAATGAGTGTGATCAAGATATCGTATACCCAAACCTCAGTAACGATGACCCTGCTATGTATTCTTACACTTCAGGAACAACCGGATTACCCAAAGGCGTTGTTTTAAGTGCCCGAGCGTTAAAAGTTGTCATAGAACAAGCTCCTTTAAACCTGGGGTTTGTGCCTGAAGACCGTTTTTATTGCCCTTTAGCCAACGCTTGGGCAGCAGTGCTGTTTAATTTGCTGGGTGTCTCAAATGGCATGACTTTAGTGATACCCGATAAAGAATATGACACTAAGGAATTTCTCAATGAGATAGAGGAAAAATCAATTAGTGTGTTCCTGTTGGCCCCAACCATGATGCAGTGGGCAGTGGACGCCTTAAGTGACATGGATGTCAATACTGATGGTGTGCGTCTTGGCATATACGGTAGTGCCCCGGCAGCGCCCAAGCTGATCAAAGAGGCTTCGCAAATATTTGGCTGTAATCTTGTTCAGGCCTACGGGGTATCCGAAGCTGCTGCTGGTTGGATTTCTTACTTATCTGCCGAAGACCACATTAAAGGGTTAGACTCAAAGCCTGAAATTTTACAATCTGCCGGTCGTGCTCCTTCTTACTTCAGTGTGTCGGTGCGGGACGAAGACGGTATTGAATTGCCCACCGGGCAAACGGGTGAGCTTTGGGTTAAAAGTGACACGTTAATGACGGAATACCTCAACTTACCAGAGCAGACCGAGGAAGTCCTTAAAGATGGCTGGTTGGTAACCAACGATATGGCGGTGATTGATAAAGATGGCTACATCTTTCTTAAAGATCGCCGCAAGTTTATGATTGTTACCGGCGGAATTAATGTCTTCCCAGCCGGGGTGGAAGCCATCATGAGTGATCATCCGGCAATTAAGGAGATTGCTGTGGTAGGTGTGCCTCATGCTGTGTGGGGAGAGGCAGTTATTGCCGTAGTCTATACAGACGGCGACACCCAAACTTCAGCCGAAGAGTTAATAGGTTTTTGTGAAGGTAAATTATCAAAAGTAATGACACCAAAGTATGTTCATTTTACTGATAAGCCATTACCCAAATCGGCCAATCTGAAAATTCAAAAACACATCATTAAAGATTGGTTTGTATCCGACCCTTCTTTGTTACCAGAGAAATTCCAGGGTTAATATACTAAAGCCGGTTCCAACCGGCTTTATTTTTTGCCTGTGGATTGTGAAGTGATACTGCCTTCATAAAACAATGTCTGACATTTTAAATGAACTGCGTGCAAAAAGATCGCAGTTCATTTAACCAAAGGAAGGTTAATCAGCCAATTTTTTTCGGTGTAAATTTCTAAACGCTTGAGGGCCAATTACATTGTCTCGCTTAAAAGCGCGTCTAAAGCTTGAGCTATCGTGATAGCCCAGTAACACAGCAATATTTTCTACCGGAATATCTGTATCTTCCAGATAGGATTTTGCAAGAGAATTAAACGCTTCACTTTTCAATTTCCTGAAGTTGGTATTCTCTTTCTTAAGCCGACGTGAAAGCGTGCGCTTGCTGATAAACATCGCGGAAGCAACACTGGCTTCATTTACTGGTGTACCCGGAGAGGTCAACATCAATTGCTTGCGAACTCTGTCTGAAGTGGAATCAATGGTGGTATTTAATTTCGCTAACTGCGCCTGACAAAGATCTTTGTAAGTTCGATAAGCTGCAAAGTCTGAGCTAATATTAGGGCTTTCCTTCATGCTTATCGGAAAGGTAATTTCATTTGTCGATTGTTTAAAGAAATACGGGCAGGAAAAATGTTTGGCATATTCGCCCCAATAGGGCGGTTGTTCATGCATGTAATGAACTTTGCCATTGGTAAACGGTTTTGCGGTGACTGTTTCTATAAGTATTTTCAATGAAACACTAAAAGCTTCAATGATCATGCGGTCTATCATTGGATCATCTTTGAAAGCGGTCTCCATTCGACAAATAACTTCTTCGTCAGTACATTTCAAATATAAAGAGCCAAAGCTAACTCTGGTAGGTAGAAATTTTCCAAAATCCTCCAATGCCGAGTATAACGTGGGGCTGCAGTTTGCCAGAGAGCCCATTGTGCCGTGTGACAATGGCGCTAATATCTCTCCTATAGCCAGACCGCAACCAAGGCCTTGATAAAGTGCTAGCGTGTTCTGAAAGATTATTTTCTGGTCATCCATTTCGACTGGCGTGTCGTCATAGATAAAACGGTGTGTAGAAATTTTGGTCCCAACCAGCAGTTGCCATATGTCTTTTTCTTGCAGTCCCAATCGCCTGGCAATAGCTCTGGAATAACTTATAGAAGTAACATTGGTCACATTTTTCATTACAACATATCCCTCATACTTCACTTCAAAATAGCGCCATATTGACTGGCGTACTTAGTATTTAGCGTGGCGTCATTTGACCTGTTGGAAAAAAATATAGCGATTAACATTGTGTTTGTAAACATTTAACAATGTGTTTGTGAAAATTAGATCCGGAAAGCTCTATGAGTAGAGTTAGCACACACTCGTAGGAAGGCATTGAGCTATTTATTGCCGCCCGAGAAGCTTTTTAGTTAATAACAAAAATGACGAAATGAACAAAGGGGGCACTTCGAATGAAGGCAGGAATTACTGGCTATGGCGCCTATGTACCTTGGCGCCGCTTAAACCGGGATGCGGTAGTTAAAGCTAATAAGTGGTTTGCGCCAGGCGTGCGCGGAACGGGTCACCGTGCCATGGCTAACTGGGATGAAGATTCGATTACCATGGCTGTCGCAGCATGTCGGGATTTGCTCAGTGAATCAGTTGATCGTAAGAAAATATCTCAGCTTATGCTTGCCTCCACGACCTTTCCTTTTGCCGACAGATCAAATTCAGGGGTTGTTAGCGAAGCTCTTAACCTGAACGAAGAATTAAACGCAGTAGACATTGGCGGTAGCTTATCTTCGGCGATTTCGGCAGTTGAACAAGCGTTACAATTTTCCGAGTTAAATGACAAAAGTGTGCTGTTGGCCACTGCAGATGCAAGAAAAACACTCGCCGGAAGCGCTCAGGAACTGAACTATGGGGATGGTGCAGCGGCGGTAAGCATTGGCTGTGAAGGCGTCATTGCAGAGTGTCTGGCGCATACCTCTAAAACGGTGGACTTTGTTGATCACTTTAGACAAAGCGATAGTGAAACTGATTACTATTGGGAAGAGCGCTGGGTCAGGGATGAAGGGGTATCAAAGTATGTTCCTGAAGTTATCAACTCGGTCCTGAACCAAGCCAGTGTAAAAGCTAGCGATGTCACACATTTCATTTTTCCAACCACACTTAAACGTATGGAGCAACAGGTTGCTAAAACCTGTGGGCTTGCAGAAAGTTCAATTGTGGATAACCAGAGCGCAACAATCGGTGATACCGGCACGGCCCATAGCCTTCTTATGTTGGCATCCGTATTGGAAAAAGCGCAACCAGGGCAACTTATCTTGCTTTGTCAATTTGGTGGTGGCGCAAAGGCGTTATTGTTCCGCGTTACCGAAAACATCACCCAGTTCAAACCCGCAGTTGGATTTAGTGGTTGGTTAAACCGTAGTACCGAAGAAAATGACTATACGCGTTTTCTCGCTTACAAAGGCCAGTTGAAATTTGATAAGGGCATGCGTGGTGAGCAGGATAAAAAGACGGCGCTGTCGACTTCGTTCAGATACAGAAAAGCCATTCTGGGTTTTGTAGCAGGACGATGCTCCATAAGTGGCGATGTGCATTTTCCACCTACGCGCTTAAGTTACACACCGGGCTCACCTCAGTTAGATACTCAGGAGCCCTATCCACTGGCAGATAAAGGCGGCCGTATTTTGAGTTGGTCGGCTGAATATTTGTCGAGTGATATGTCTCCTCCACATCAATATGGCCAGATAGATTTTAATGGCGGTGGTCGTCTGCTGATGGATTTTACCGACGTTGAAAAAGGCGATGTAGAAACTGGCCTGGAAATCGAGACCGTATTTCGCATTAAAGATGTCGATGAATTGCGTGGCTTTACTCGTTACTTTTGGAAGGCCACTCCCGTCAAAGCAACAACTCAGCCGGAGGATTGATTATGGCTACAGGTATTAAAGATAAAGTTGCCATTTTAGGTATGGGGTGTAGCCGATTTGGCGAGCGCTGGGATGTTGGTCCTGAAGAACTAATGGTTGAAGCATACACTGAAGCATTAGAAGACGCCGGAATAGAGCCAGAACAACTTGATGCAGGCTGGTTTTCCACTCACATGGAAGATGTGGGTACCGGACGTGGTGGGATTCCAATGAGCATTGCGCTGCGCTTGCCCAATATAGGCGTTACGCGAGTTGAAAATTTTTGTGCTGGTGGTTCAGAGTGCTTTCGTGCCGCTGCCTATGCAGTCGCCTCAGGCGCTTGCGACATAGCCATTGCGGTGGGTGTCGAAAAACTAAAAGATACCGGTTATGGTGGTCTGCCAGTTGCGACTGTTGGAACTTATATTCCTCAGTATTATCCAGCTGCTGTTGCTCCTGCAAACTTTGCTCAACTGGCCGCCGCGTACAGAGCAAAGCACAATGTGAATGCAGAGGATTTAAAAAGAGCGATTGCACATATATCGGTTAAAAGCCATGCCAATGGTGCGAAAAATCCTAAAGCGCATTTACGCAAAATCATTACCGAAGAACAGTGTTTAAAAGCCCCTATTATCGCAGAGCCGCTTGGCTTGTTTGACTGTTGTGGGGTATCAGATGGTGCCGCAGCAGTAATTGTAACCACCCCGGAGATAGCAAAAAGTCTCGGCAAAAAAGATTTGGTGACGTTTAAAGCACTACAAATATGCGCTTCTAACGGTTGGGAAATGCAAAGCAACGATTGGGATGGATCGTATGTACATACGGCCAGATTTGCCGCCAAAAGAGCCTATGAAGAAGCCGGCATTACCAACCCTCGCGAACAAATTAGTATGACCGAAGTTCACGACTGTTTCTCAATCACAGAGATGGTCACCATGGAAGATTTATACCTATCTTCTGAAGGCAACGTTATCAAAGATGTAATGGATGGCGTGTTTGATTCCGATGGGAAAATTCCATGTCAGATTGATGGTGGTCTTAAGTGTTTTGGCCATCCTGTCGGCGCCAGTGGTATTCGCATGTTGTATGAAATGTACCTGCAACTTCAGGGGAGAGCGGGAGAGCGTCAACTGCCTAACCCTAAAACAGGATTAATTCACAACCTGGGCGGACAGCCTTCGCAAAATGTTTGTGCGGTTTCAATTGTAGGCCTGGAGGGGGTGTGATGTCAGTAGTGTTGACTGACAGGCCGGCGCCATCGGTAGCAAGGTTACTCATTAACCGGCCACATAAACGCAATGCCATTGACCATGATGTACGCGAACAACTCTTTCAGTCTTTATTAGAAATAAAGGCTGACACCACAATTCGGGCTTTGGTCATTGGTGGCGTCGAGGGTGTTTTCTCTGCCGGTGGTGATCTCGATAGCATGGGCGGATTAACCGAAGCTCAGGCTCGTGAACGAATGCAACATATCCATCGGTTGTGCAGAGAGTTTGCGAATTTTCCACTACCAGTGGTGGCTGCGGTTGAAGGGTTTTGCGCCGGAGCCGCAGTAGGCATGTCTTTGCTGTCTGATTACATCATCGTTGGCAAGCAATCAAAAATTATCTTTCCTTTTATGGGGCTTGGATTAGTGCCCGACTGGGGAGCTGTGTTTACTTTACCCCGTCGCGTTGGTTTACCCCGCGCCAGACAACTAATGACTGCTGGCAAGGTGAGTAGTGGAGAATACTGCTACGAAATTGGCCTGGCAGACGAGTATGTCGGTGAAGACGATATTATGGCGGCGTCTATCGAACGAGCACGCTTAATGGCTGAACTGCCTGCTTCAGCCTTCAAACGCTTGAAGCATAGATTAAATACCCCCTCCTTAACGCTAAACGAAGAACTGCTACGAGAAGAAGATGATCAAGCTGTTTTGTTATTAGGGCCTGAATTCAACAGTGGGTATGCAGCTGCTTTACAGAAAAAAGCGACGGATTTTACTCAGATAAAACGTGAGACAGATGATGAGTGACAGTGATATTGATGCAAACCCTGTAAAGGTTGAAGTACAGGGGAATATTGGGGTTGTAACGCTCAACAGGCCAGACAAAAAAAATGCCCTCGATTTAACCATGCGAGCTGCTATTGCTGATGCCGTTCTAAGGTTAGATCAAAATGCCGACGTATTAGCCATGGTGATTACCGGTGGCGAAAAAATTTTTGCGGCAGGCGCCGACCTGAACCTACTGGTGGATAAAGGCGCTCAGGACGTTGCGGATATCAATTTGGGTCAGTATTGGGCTCCGGTAATAGAAAGCAACAAACCCATTTTTGCGGCGGTTAATGGATTTGCCCTCGGCGCTGGATGTGAGTTGGCCATGATGTGTGATGTCATCATTGCTGATGAAAAAGCGCAATTAGGCCAACCAGAATCGAAAGTCGGCATTATGCCAGGCGCTGGCGGTACACAACGTTTGGTTCGTGCCGTTGGAAAGTATGTTGCCAGCTTAATGCTGTATTGTGGCGAAACGATTAAAGCAGACAGAGCAAGAGAACTGGGTTTAGTCAGTGAAGTGACCAAAGAAGGCCAGGCCTTATCCCGTGCCCTTGAACTGGCAGAAGCTGCTGCGAAGATGCCGCCCAAAGCTATCAGCGCAATAAAACAAACCCTCAAACAAGGTACAGACCTACCGTTAGACGCTGCATTAAAGCTGGAGAACAGAGAGTTTCTATTGCTTTTTGATACGGCTGATAAGACCGAAGGGATGCGAGCATTTCTCGACAAACGTCCAGCTGTGTTCCAGGGAAAGTAACCGGTCAGCCTCTTTCTAACATCTAAAACTGCGGGTAATAAATGAAATTGATTAAGACAATAGGCGTAGTTGGTGCAGGCGCCATGGGACGCGGAATAGCGCAATTATTTGCGCAGTCCGGCTTTACAGTGTTTTGTTACGACATGTCCAAAGACGCGACCAATGATGCGATTGAATATATTAAAAAAATGATCCGCAAGAGTGTGGATAAAGGTCGCTTGGAAGTTAGCGTACTGGAAGCGCTGAATGACAATCTTTTGGCTGCTTCTTCATTACAGGATCTGTCTGAATGTGACATGGTCATCGAAGCAATCGTAGAAAATGTGTCTGTTAAGCAGGGCCTGTTTGAAGAGTTGGAGTCGATTATCAGTGAAGACGCTATTTTAGCCAGTAATACCTCATCATTAGTCATCGCAGAAATCGCCAGCCAATGTCAACACCCGGAACGGGTTGCCGGACTGCACTTTTTCAATCCGGTGCCGTTGATGAAAGTCGCCGAAATTATTGCTGCGGTAAGAACTCACAGCTCAGTGATTCATTCCTTAAAAAATTTGGTTGAGGCAACCGGGCATCGCGCCGTGATTGCCGAGGATCAGCCCGGGTTTTTAGTTAATCACGCCGGGCGCGGGTTATATACCGAAGGGTTGAGAATTGTCGAAGAGCAAGTAGCGCCTCCTGAGGTCGTCGACACTATTCTCAGAGAGGCGGCCAATTTTCGAATGGGGCCGTTTGAACTGATGGATCTCACCGGTTTAGATGTCTCGGGTAAAGTCATGGAGTCAATTTACCAACAGTTTCTTCATGAGCCACGCTTTCGACCCTCTTCGCTGGTGCCACCACGAATCTCGGCAGGGTTATTTGGCAGAAAAACCAGTCAAGGTTGGTACAGTTATAAAGATGGCAAGCGTATCGATTCTCAGGACGCTACTATTGATTATCCCTCCGCATCTGGTGCGGTCTGGATTGACCATAAAGCAACCGATGCAGAAGCACTTAAGCAGTTTGTTATTGAGCAATCCTGGTCACTTGCCCAACAGCCTGAAGATGCTGACTTAATACTGATTCAACCGTGGGGTCAGGACGCATCCGGCTATTGTGCCGAAAACCATTTAGCGGCACACAAAGTCGTGGCGATAGATCCACTCCCCGGGCTGGATAAGCACCGCACTTTGATGTTGACATCCGTTACCACTGAGTCTGCGCGCAACGTGGCATGTACGCTTTTTAGTGCAGATGGCGTGCCTTTCTCTGTTATCAATGATAGCCCTGGCTTTATCTGCCAACGGGTAATTGCCACCATCGTGAATATTGCTGCCAATATTGCACAACGTGGTATTGCGTCAGTGGATGATTTGGAAGATGCAGTGAAAATTGGCCTGGGTTATCCCAGCGGCCCATTACATCTTGGCGACAGTGTTGGCGCTGCCAATATCTTTGAAATATTAACACAGCAGCAAAAAACTACCGGTGACGACCGTTATCGTCCCAGTTTATGGTTACGCCGCCGTGCTCAGCTAGGCCTGGCGCTTACTTCTGAAGAGGCTCGCCGCTCATGAGTAATAGCGCAATTGATATTGATTACCTGAAAACATGGGAAGGTAAAAGGCAGTCATACACAGATGATATGTCGCCATTTAAAGCTAAGGCATTGCATTGTGCACTGGATCTCTCCGGTGAGGCTTTTGTGTCACCAGAGTCTGGTACTGATTTACCTTTGCCCTGGCACTGGCTGTATTTTTTAGATACTCCCACAGGTCGCAACACCGGCACAGACGGGCATCCCAAAACGGGTGATTTTTTACCGCCGGTACCTTTACCAAGAAGGATGTGGGCGGCAGGCAGTCTTAAATGTCACACCCCATTAAAGCTGGGAATTGAGGCCGTAAAAACTTCAGAAATCGGCAGTGTCGAATTAAAGCATGGATCCACCGGCACCCTGGTCTTTGTGACTGTTCTGCACAGCATTTCTCAGGCTGGAGTGCTGTGTATCGAAGAAGAGCAAAACCTGGTCTATCGTGAGATGCCCACTGGCCCATCGCCAATGCCGGATGGGAAACAACCCGAAACGCCAGCGGAATGGTCAGATACCGTTTTTCCCGATCCAGTATTACTCTTTCGTTTTTCTGCTTTGACCTTTAACGGTCATCGAATTCATTACGACAGGCAATATGCAATTAACGACGAATTCTACCCCGGGCTTGTGGTTCATGGTCCGCTGCAGGCTTTACTGTTAGCAAACAGTATCGCTCTGAACAACCCGAACTCGCTCATAGACACATTTAAATTCAGAGCAATACGACCGGTATTTGATTCAAAACCATTGCAAATATGTGGTGTTAGCGCGGAACAAAATGTAACGCTTTGGACAACAGGCGATGACGGCTTTATTGGCATGACAGCCAAATCAACCGTCGTTGCTAAGAGGGTAAATAACAATGTCTGAGTGCCTGCCATTTTGGAGAAGTTTGCTTTTTATTCCGGCAAACAATGAAAAATTTGTGGCTAAAGCACACACCCGAGGTGCTGATGCCATCATACTCGACCTTGAAGACAGTATCGCACCTGAGCAGAAAGATTCTGCCAGAAACGGGCTCGCTGCAGCAGTCAGAGTTATCGCGAATAATCAAACAGATGTGGTTGTAAGGATTAACTCAGACACTATTGAAGCTGATGTACTAGCCGCTTGCCTGAGTGATGTGAGTGCTTTGATTATTCCAAAGGTCAGTAGCGCAGAGAGTCTTATTAACGTGGATGCCATGTTAAGCCGTTGTGAGGAAAAAAGCGGACTGACTTCAGGTTCAATTCGATTAATCGGGCAAATCGAAGACGTTCGCGCGCTTGATAAGCTGGATGAAATAGCCCAGTCAGTTCCCCGATTGATGGCATTGAGTTTAGGCAGCGAAGATTTCTCCACCTCAGCACATATGTCGCCCACGCGGGAAACCCTTTACTGGCCAAATTTACAAGTGGCATTTGCCTGCCGTAAGGCCGGGATTTTACCGTTGGGGTTCCCCGATTCTATAACGCTGATTGAAGATAAAGAAGCAATGGAAACAGCAGCCAAATTAGCTGTGGACATGGGCATGGTCGGCGCTTTCTGTATTCATCCCAAACAGGTCGAGATTTTAAACAGGGCCATGACGCCGAGCGAGCAAACGATTACCGAAGCTGAGCACTTGGTTGAAGAGTTCGAAAAGTCGCAACGTTCAGGCACTGGTGTGTTTGTGATGAATGGCAAAATGGTTGATTTACCTGTTGTTCAAAGAGCAAAAAATGTGTTGGCGATTGCTCAACGCATCGCTGCTTCTGTACAACAATATTAGTACTTTATTTGAGGATAAAACAATGAAGCAATTGAGTTCTAATCCTACTGCAATATTGGCATGGTTTAGTGAATTCCGGGAAATCACAACTAATACGGTAAATGAACTCGCCAGGCAGTGTGCTGTGGACTACCGAATTGATGCCGCCTTGTTTGATAGCAGTCAACAGCAGTGCTACGAGTTAGCTTGGTCTACGGCAGAACTGCTGGCTGCAGAAGAAAGCTTAAAAGCGATCGATGAAAGTGCTGATGAATTAAATAAAAGGCTCGTATTAGTCTTCGCAGCAGAAGCAATGGTGTCACTGCGTGATCGGTTAGAGACGGTTCGGTTAGAAATGGGGCTTAGTTTAGACGCCCTTAATGAATTAATGAATCGGACAGAAATCAGAACCTTTCGTCAAGAGGTGATGTCTTCAGAGTATTTGCACAGTACTGCCAAAATGATGGCGACTTCACCTGAAAATATTGCCAGGTTGAGTAGTGGTAGCCTGGCTATTAGTGACGACGTTGCAATGCTTCAGGATATGTTTGTCAAATTTGCAAAAAATACAGTCGCACCGCATGCAGAGCATATCCATCGCCATGATTTAATCATTCCAGAAGACGAAATTTTAAAGCCACTTCGCGAAATGGGCGTGTTTGGTTTGTCAATCCCGGAGAGATTCGGCGGCACAGCGCCTGATGATCGTGATGACAATCTCACCATGGCCGTGGTTACCGAAGCCTTATCCGAAGCTTCGCTTGGTGCTGCAGGGAGCTTAATTACCCGCCCGGAAATTCTGTCCAGAGCATTGTTAGCGGGGGGGACTGAACAGCAAAAAGAAAAGTGGTTACCGCAAATTGCTTTAGGCGATCCCCTATGCGGCATTGCCATTACTGAACCTGATTACGGTTCCGATGTGGCGAGCCTGAGTTTGAAAGGCAAGAAAGTAGAAGGCGGATGGTTACTTAACGGCGCCAAAACCTGGTGTACTTTTGCAGGTAAAGCCGAGTTGCTGATGGTAGTTACCCGGACCGACCCTGATAAGAGTAAAGGCCACAAAGGTTTAAGTTTATTGCTGGCAGAAAAGCCGAGTTATGAAGGCCACGATTTTATCTATGAACAGGAAAATGGTGGCAAGCTGACCGGTAAGGCGATACCGACAATTGGCTACCGGGGGATGCATTCTTTTGATCTTGCCTTTGAAGACTTTTTTATTCCTGATGCCAACGTGATTGGTGAAGAGGAAGGCTTAGGCAAAGGCTTTTATTACACCATGTCCGGAATGATGGGCGGCCGTTTGCAAACCGCAGCCAGAGCCAGCGGCTTGATGAGAGCGGCGCTAAACACGGCTATTACCTATGCTGAAGATCGTAAAGTATTTAATAAGCCGCTAATTGATTACCCTCTGACTGGCGTCAAACTAACCAAAATGGCGGCTCGCTATACGGCAAGCCGACTGCTTACCTATACCATCGCTCGCGTTATGGATGGTGGTGGCGGCCGCATGGAAGCCAGCCTGATTAAGTTATTTGCCTGTCGTAGCGCCGAAATTATTGCCCGGGAAGCCTTACAGATCCACGGTGGTATGGGCTATGCCGAGGAGACGGCGGTTAGCCGGTACTTTGTGGATGCGCGCGTCTTGTCAATTTTTGAAGGTGCCGAGGAGACCCTGGCATTAAAAGTGATTGCTCGTAGTCTATTAGACGAAGCGATTAAGCAGTAGATTGTCGGAGTACAGGTATTCATGGTTAATGCATTGCACAACTCAATCTTAAGCGGCATGCGGGTGGTTGAAGTGTCTGCCTTTGTGGCTGCGCCGTCTGGCGGTATGACACTGGCGCAAATGGGGGCTGAGGTTATTCGCATCGACCCACCAAGCGGTGGTCTTGATGCGAAAAGGTGGCCGGTTAAGCAATACGGAAAAGGTCAGAACTTCAGCCTTTTTTGGGCCGGCTTAAACAAACATAAAAAATCGGTATCAATTGATTTTACTAAGCCGGAAGGTAAAGAATTAGCGCAAGAACTGATTACTTCGCCGGGTAAAGATAGCGGTATTTTACTTACCAATATGCCGCCCAGAGGGTGGCTGGATTTTGACAAGCTGAAAGCAAAACGCGCTGATTTAATTCAGTTAACGGTACAAGGCGACAGGCATGGCGGTTCAGCGGTCGATTACACATTAAACCCACGTCTTGGGTTACCCTATCTTACAGGCCCTGCCAACTTTGACGGGGCGGTTAATCATGTTCTGCCTGCCTGGGATTTAATCACCGGTCAAATGGCTGCATTGGGTATCTTAGCGGCTGATAGATTCCGAACTCGCAATGGTTCAGGGCAGCACGTCAAATTACCGTTAGAAGATGTCGCCTTAGCCGTGATGTGTAATTTGGGCTTTGTCGCCGAAGCAGAGCAAGGAATCGAAAGACCCCGAGCGGGCAATGACCTGTTCGGCGCATTTGGTCGGGACTTCCTGACGAAAGATGGTGCCAGGGTAATGGTTGTTGGTTTAACGTTTAAGCAATGGAAAAACTTAGTCACTGCCTGTGATCTTCAGGATAAAGTTGACCAACTTGAGGAACAGTTAGGTAAAAACTTTAAGCTTGAAGGTGACCGTTTTGAGTCCAGGGAAGACATTGCTCAATTGTTTAGTCAGGTCATCGCTGCCCGGTCGTTTGCTGAAATAGCAGCGTTATTTGAGCAACATGGTGTCTGTTGGGGCAAGTATCAAACGGTTAAAGAAATGGTTGAGAGTGACCCTTCGTGTTCAACTGAGAACCCTATGTTCAGTAAGGTTGAGCAACCAGGCTTTGGTACAACCTTATCACCTGCCACACCACTGAATTTTGAAACGGGCAGACTGAATGCTGAACCGGCACCTGTGTTAGGACAACATACAGAATCTGTATTATTAGACCAGTTAAACCTGAGTTCGTCCGAACTGGGACGATTAGTCGATGCGGGTTTAGTGATGATTGGTAAGCGTCCGGTGATCCCACTTAGTCTTTAGCAAACAGCCATGG
>CEVA01058631.1_pt1 | contig 19687 bp, 19 predicted proteins | sample 361521 | NCBI WGS metagenome assembly CEVA01 (sample SAMEA2622823, study PRJEB7988) | marine metagenome | isolation source: saline water (ENVO:00002010), including
ATACGCCTCTAAGGACTACCAGAAGAACCTCAAGGAGGTGACGGAGAACAAAGTGACCTGGGACGATCCATCGGTCTACGCGCAGAATGCCTGCATAACAGATCCCACCATGGCCCCGGAGGGCCACTCGACGATATACGTCCTTGTTCCCGTAAGCAACTCGCACCCAGGTATAGGCTGGGAAGAGATAAAGCACGAATACATGGAAGTGATTCTCGGGCAGTTGGAGCACCTTGGGTTCCACGATGTGAAGGAACACATCGTCTCCCAGACGATAGTCACCCCAGATGACTGGGCCTCCAGAGACATCTACAAGGGAGCAGTATTCAATCTGGCTCACGGACTTGATCAGATGCTCTGGCGAAGGCCACAGAACAAGTTCGAGGAGCTGGAGAGGCTCTACCTGGTCGGGGGAGGGACGCATCCAGGAAGCGGGCTGCCGACAATCTTGGAGAGCGGGAGGATATCGGCCAAGATGATATGCGCCGACATGGGAATCGAACCGGACTGGAACGGCGCTGACCCATGGTTCGAGGACCTGAGAAGGCCAAGACTCAAGGCGAATAGCGCCTAGGGACAGTCATGGACATTTACGATGTTTCGTTCTTCCTCTCCACGATGTGGGTTGGGCCTTTCTGGGTAGCCATGCTAGTCTATCCAGAGCACGAGATGACCCAGAAGCTGATGCAGGGGCCGTGGTTCTTCATCGGGCCAATACTGTTCTGGTGGGTAGTCACGGCTTCGGATCCACAAGGCTTGGTGGATCTGGCCAAGGGCTCTACTGAACCAGCTAGCATCATGGGTAGTCTTGCGACTCTGCTAGGAACGAGAGCCGGGGCAGCAGCCGCTTGGGCCCACATGGTCGCCGGGGACATATTCGTGACCAGGTGGATGTGGAGGCGGTGCATGGACAACGGAAGCGAGAGGTGGGTCACAGCGACCACAGTTTTCTTTGGGGTCATGTTGATGCCTGTCGGCGTAGCTCTGCACATGGCCTTAGTACGTGAAAAAGCAGATTGATACCATGGAAGGGTGGGTGGAGAGCCTCGTAGCGGTTCCATATGGCCTCTGGTTCGTCTGGGTAGGTGTACAGCACTTCCTGGAACCGGAATGGTTCGAGCCAATTGTACCCAAGGCCCTCGGTGATCCGACTTTCTGGGTTTACACTAGTGGCGCCTTCGAGATACTACTTGGTATTGGCGTAGCTCTGCCGTGGTTCAGGAAGGAGGCAGCCCTCGCAATGACCCTGATGCTAATAGTTCTCTACTGGGCCAATCTGAATATGTGGATCAACGACATCCCCCTAGATGGAAAGACATACGCCAACCACTGGCACCTCCTCAGAGGTATAGGGCAAGTTGCTCTGATCTGGGTTGCTCTCTGGCTAGGAGGTTGGCAAGCCTGGCAGAGGTTGTTCGAACTGGCACGGTTGGGAGGCTAGATATGAAGTGGAGGAACGCCGTTAGAGTTTCGAAGATGAGGCCTGGAAGAGCCAAAATGGTGACTTTTGGTCTGAAGTCAGTAATGATCGCCGAGTTGGAAGGAGAATACCACGCAACAGAAGGGCTCTGCAGGCATATGAGGTGGCCGCTAGCATGGGGGGGCAAGCTGGAAGATGGTTGCATTAGGTGCCCCCTCCACCAGACCACTCACAGGCTTCATGACGGAAGTCTTGTGGAGTGGTCTCCTTTTCCACTATTTCCACCATATGGAAGGGCCGTCGGGAAGCTATCCAAGAAGAAGGACCTGCCAATATATCAGACAAGGGTCGAGGGGGACTTCGTCCAAGTAATGATATGAGTCAGAACCTTTCGACTTCCACTACACTACCGGTCTGGAGGTCGTAAGAGGAAATTCTTGGTCTGTGCGATTTGTCGCGAAGTACGATACCTGTATCTATCAACACAGCGGCGGCTCTGCCATCTTCTGTCTCAACCTCGCTCCTCCATATCCCTTCGTTTGGAGGTTCAACTCCGAACCTGCCGAGCATCTGGACCGGGGTGTGGCCCGCAATAATCTGCCTACTAGGATCAGGGGCTTGCTCTGCTAGGAATACTTCCCTGGACTTGAGTCTGTCCTGATCCGTCTGCTCCTCCAAAGGAATATCTATCCTGTACCCGGAGTGAGAAAGACGGAAGTCGTCTAGGACGACCTCGGTTGGGAGGGAGTCGGTGAACTCCAGCCACTCCTTGGCCCTTTTCCACTTCTCATCTCCTTCTCCGGGCATGGAGTCCAATGTTGCGTCTCCTCCGACCTTGTTTATCCAGAAAGCCTCTCTTTGCATATCCCCCCCAAGAGCCTCGGACATTATCATCTCGTGGTTACCTTTCAGGGAGAAGATGCGTGCGTCGTCCTTGACCCGGGAGAGGACGCCGTGGCTGTCCGGGCCCCTGTCGACCAAGTCACCTACACAAAGCACAATGTCGCCTTCGCAAAGGCGAAGCCGGTGCAGTACTTCCTCAAACTCATCCCTGTGGCCATGGACATCTCCTACTGCCCAAACAGAGTATCCCATTTCTAGAGCTGCTTGGAGGGCGTCCTCCAGGTCCAGATCTCGATGGATGCTGGACATCCTACTCCTCTTCTTCCACTGGCCCAGACTGTGTTGGGAGCAGCATAGCCGCAATGAGGCCAACTGGTATTGCAAGGAGGAAGATGCCCAGTGCGTCTCCCCGGGGTGGCCAGGAAGGCCGGGGGATGGCCGGCTCAATGATCATTCCAATAATGAACATGGCAGTCATCAGCGAAGCTATCCGTAGATTGTCCGGGGTAAGTCTGATCGGACCGTGCCTAATCTGCACGGCCATCAGTATGATCAGGAGTGCAATCAGTGCCATAAGAGGGAGGGTGGCTGTTTGGACCCCATCATCAGGGCCTGATCCCTCGTAAAGGGAGTCCTCCATCATCATCAGGACCCTGAAAGAAAGAGCTAGTATGATTACTGAGATACCTGCGATGAGGAGCATTCTTCGGTCGGTCTCTTGGCCCTCCTTTGTCATCCTACAACCTCCGTAAGTTCTACCCTCTTCCCCATCCCGTCCCTGATTCTCCTAATGTGGCCTTCTGCCTCCATGCGGGATAGTATCCGGCTTGCCTTGGAATCGGAGAAGCCGGTCTCCCTTACCAACTCAGCCTGCCACATTGAAGAGTCGTGTGCTGATAGTATTTCGACTATAGAACGCTGGTCCTCGGTCAGCATCGGCTCCCTTTTTGCACTTCCTCCGGAGACCGCTTTGGTATATCTACGGGGGTCGTTGAGCCACATCAGGGACACCCCGATGATTACCCCGACGCTGGTCAGGAATAGCGAGTAAATCACGTATGAGGCGAAGTATCCGGAGTCGGACTCGAAGGTGAATGGAACAGCGATAAGGAGGAGGAGCATGAATCCACCCAATGAGAGCGTTATCGTCGCAACCCTGTCCACATGAGCGGCAGGTCCCTTCCCGGAGTCACCTTCCATGCCCTTCCCGGGACCAATGTAGATGTGAATGTTAGGCGACCCGGTGCGTAAGGCGCACCGAGTCGATTTCGTAGTCTGATTCGTGTTTGTGGAAAGTTCACTCAGTGTGGCAGTACTGCCTGTCCTCGTACCATGTTCCGCCCGAGGACTCGCACTCCTCTCGGTTGTCCGGAGAGCTCGATTCGTCCTCCCTATCACGTTCGCCGGACTCGTCCTCGCTGCCGGGATCGTCTGATTGTTCTCCCCAGTCGCAGTAGAACACTCCTTCGCCGCGATCGGTTGCTTCAGTCCATATGCCCATCCTAGACTCACATACCTCCTGTGTGATCACTATTTCTGGCCTGTCGATGAGGGTGTCTCCTCCCTCCTCCCTGTCGTCGCACCTGTCTGTCATCTTGCAAATAGCGGCATGCATCCTTCCTCGGAATCCCTTCCTGTGGTCATGATCGCGATCGCACCTGCGATCGTCTGCGCACTCCCTGTGGTGCTCGGCTCGGGCGAGCATGTGGCCGAGGGCGGTCTCGATTACCTCGGAATCAGCAGAGCAGCCATCGCTGTCGATGCAGAAGGAAATGGCTACCTGGGCGGCCCTGAGCTGGGTGAACTTCTCCTCCGCGAATTCCACCTTATCAGACTCGTCCCAGTCCTTCCTCTCGTCCCAGTCCTTGAAATCGATATCGGAAACGCAGTAGCCTCCCTTTCGGTCGTCTATTTTCCAAGTACCATCAGCCTCCTCGCATACCTCCTGACTGCTGTCCTCGGTGTCTGAATAGTCGTCCTTCTCTGCCTCGTCGGTGCCGTCAAGCTCGGACTGCATACCCTCAACGGCCCAAGTGAGCTTCTCAATCATCTCGGAGAGAGGGTCGTTGTCGGAAGTGCAATCGGCACTTTCTATACAGAACTGGAAGGCAGCGATTAGGTTGGTGTCGATCTGAATTCTCTTCTCCAGATGCTCTGTCCTGTCCTCGGACCTATCGTCCATTCGGTCCTTCATGGCCTTCCTGATGTGCTTGCTCATAGGATTCTCGTCGGATTCCTTCTCTTCCCACGTGTCCTCTCCTGTGACGTCGTCCACTGCTCCCTCGAAGGGATCAGACTCTGCGTACTTCGGCGCTGCGTACTCCTCGAGAGTAGCACTCACCGAAGCTCCGGCCAGCAGGGACACCACGGCCAGAGCAACTACTCCCGCCGTGACTGCCTTCCTCTTTTGCTCAGTCTTGTCGCTGTTCTTTGGCTCCATTCCTATTCACCTAACATCCCGAAAGTTGCAAAACCATATCATAATCTAGCCCAAATGCTCGATAATAGGTGCAAAAAGCCGCAAAAGGTGTATACCGAATTATTCTCGCATAGATTGATGAAAAGACTGGTCGTAACCGTGCTCCTACTGTTCGCGGTGACCGCCACGGGGACTTCTGTAGGAGAGGAGTCCGGCCAGGAAGTGATAGTGACAGTAGATAGCACGAACCTTCGGTTCTCGCCGTCCTCGGTAACTATAGTGGAGGGAGACACGGTTCGATTCTTCTGGAGCGGTGAGCTCCTAGCTCACAATGCTGTAGCAGAAGACGGTTTATTCGACTCAGGAGAAGCGTCTAGAAACGTGGACTACGCATTCACATTCGAAATCGGGACAAACGGGACCCATCAGTACATATGCGAGCCTCACGAGGAATTCGGCATGATCGGAACGGTCATTGTCGAGCCGTCTCCTCCGAACCCCGAGCCAGAGCCAGAGCCATCTGAACCCGGGGGAGAGGATGCTTCCTCTGGGGGGACGTGGGTCCCCTTCTTCGGACTAGAGATCATGCTATCCGTCTTGCTAATAGTGGCGATTTACCAGTTTGGAAGAACGCGGGGGATCGGTGAGGCGCGCCTAGTGGGAACTGGGCCAGAAGAGTCAGAGGGCACCACTGCTGAGGACGAAGTCTAGCTTTGAGATGGTCCCGTCGACGTCCTCCTCATTCAGGACCAGAGGAGGTTTGATCTTAATCACGTTGTGAAGTGGCCCGTCAGTGCTGAGGAGCACGTCCATGTCTCTCATCTTGTCAACTAGTAGCGATGCCTCCTGATCAGCCGGCTCGAGGGTGTTCCTGTCTCTGACCATCTCGAAGCCAAGGAAGAGTCCCCTCCCTCTGACATCGCCGATGACCTCGTGCAACCCCTTCAGTGTTTCCAGACCGGTCTTGAAGCGCAAGCCCAAGTCCCTAGCTCTGGAAAGCAGCCCTTCGTTCTCTATCACGTCCAAGACCGCCATGCCGATTGCGCACGATACTGGGTTTCCACCGAAGGTGCTGAAAAACTCCATGCCTCCGAAAGAGGAGGCTATCTCGTTGGTGGTGAAGACTGCGGCCATTGGGTGTCCATTTCCAATAGGCTTCCCCATTACCACGATGTCAGGCACGACACCTGTCTCCTCGAATGCCCACATGTGAGAGCCGACCCTCCCGAACCCGACCTGTACTTCGTCTACGATCAAAAGGCCTCCTGCCCTCCTTACAGAGGTGGCGGCTTCCCTCAGATAACCATCTGGCAGAGGGACCTGCCCAGCACAAGACAGCATGGATTCGATCAATAGGCCCGCTACCTCACCAGCCTGTTTCATACCGGAGCTAGCCTCGGAGGCGAAGTCGGAACCAGCCCTGCGGTACGAGTCCGGAATTGGGAGGACGTGAACCCATGACTCTGGCGCACCCTTGCCACCGAGCCCCCTGAACTTATACGGGCTCAGGTGCACAAGCATCCCGGTATGGCCGTGGTATGCACCCTCGATTACAGCCATGTCATGATTTCCAGTGTATGCTCTGGCAAGACGTACAGCTAGCTCGTTAGCCTCACTACCCGAGTTAACAAGGAATCCCACACACAGAGATGGAGGGAGTGTGAAGGACAGGCGCGAGAGGTAGTCCGTTAGGCCTTCGTATACGTATCGGCTGTTTGTGTTCAGCAGAGCCATCTGCCTCTGTCCTGCCTCGACGACATGGGGGTTGCAGTGCCCCACGTGGGAGACGTTGTTGACTAGGTCGAGGTACTTGGTGCCGTCTGATGCATGAAGGTACTGCATCTCCCCCCTTACGATATGAAGAGGTGTCCCATGAGCGATTGACATAGCCTCGCTGATGTGTCGATTCCTAGCATCGAGAAGGTCAGAAATGTCACTCATCGTCGAAGACCTCGATCTCGACTGTTCGACAAACCATTCTTGTGGTGGAGGGGAGGACAGGTGTAATCTTCCGGCCCTGCTCGCCGAAGGAGTCCTCCAATTCCTCCACGAGCTAGGCTGGGTTGGGCCGTCCATAATTGATGGGTAGGAAATTCCGTATAGCGGAAACAGGTTTCCGTTCTCCTAATCGTTATGAAGGGAAGTGCTGGCGGACCATCGTGCCTGGCACTTACGACCGTAAGAGAGGACGTGCGCTGACTCGTGAAGTGTCGCCTGAGTTTGTCGAGGCTGTCTCGAGCTACTTCAACACACGTGCACCCGACTACGAGTCAGCGAGGGGTTCCCAACAGGCCTACTTCGCAGCACTGAGGGCACATGGGAGCGAGGTGGTTACCCTCCCAGCGATTGAGGGCTTTCCAGACTGCAGCTTCACAGAGGACACGGCAGTGATAGTCGACGACAAGGCCGTAATCCCAAACCTGGGACACCCTAGCAGAGATGGGGAGCAGGACTCGATAGCCGAGTTCCTTTCAGACGACTTCGAGATAGCCAGGATGCCCAAGGGAGCCACATTGGACGGCGGCGACGTCGTCTTCTACGACGATCGGTTCCTAGTGGGGGTTTCGACTAGAACCAACAAGGAGGGAGCTGCCTTCCTTACAGAACATGCAAACCATGCTGGCTTCGGGGTCCAGCTATTCGAAGTACCAGAAAGCACTCTGCATCTCACTACTGTGTGCTCTAGCCCCAGGCCGGGGACGATCGTTGCAGCAGAGGGGCACCTTACCGAGGAGAGTCTCTCCTTCGCGGAGGAACTTATCTGGATTCCAGAGGAGGAGGGTTACGCCGCAAATACGATCGCTTACGGTGACAGGATCATCATCTCTGACGGATACAAGAAGGCCAGGCAGATTTTGCTGGACTCGGGTTTCTCCGTCACGACTGTGGACATGGCCGAGTTCAGAGAGGTCGATGCTAGCCTCACATGCCTTTCTGTGTTCATAGGATGACTTTGTAGGGTTGGTCCCTTCCGGCCACATATGCACTCTGTTGCCAAAATAACCCTCGGTATAGGGGGAGTGATGCTTGCAATCGGTATTCTACTAACATTCTCTGGTGCTAAAGGGATAAGTTCGGCCGATGCTTTTTCTGTTGAAGACGAAACAGTCTGGTCCGGTAAATCAGGAGTCTATGTGAGCGAAGAGAAAGAGGATGGGGCGCTGTTGATATTCGTGAGTGACGAAGTTAGGTGTGACGAGTTTAGCCTGAATGTCAGCAGTGAAGAAGGAGAGAGCCCAAGATATGAGCCTGACTGGTGCGTTGAAGGCGGAAGTCTGCCCTCGGGCCATCTTGATGACCCCGAAGGATGGCTGCACATGGGAACGGTTCGCGGCCTCGAGTACGGCGTCTCTTACGAATTCACGTCAAACGAGGAGTTTTCAGGGGTACCAGAGGGAGTTGTCATCGAGATAATTGAGGACATAGTGGGTGGTTTCTTCACCGGTCTGGGCGGGGGTTCGTGTGCATGCTGTGGCTTGTTGGTGCTAGTTATCGGGGTAATAATGGCCATCTTTATGGATGATGATGACCAGCCGACCTCTTACCAGATTGACGAACAGGGGAGGGTGATCCTTGATCAGCAGCAGGGAGCCGCGGCAACCGTCCCCCCGTCGCAAGTCTTAGTCTCTGACGGCTCTGAAGACTCGGCGGCGAGCGCCACCGAGACGTGGTACAAGCAGACAGAGAATTGAACATCTAGGGCTTCTTTGTGATACCCCTCACCGAATCCATTAACAATGACTCTACGAGTCATTACGCAATGGCTGAGCGGCACGCTAAGACTCCATGCGAACGGAGGTGGAGCAGAGCATCGATCCTCCTAGCCATTCTCTTCGTTGTCCAGACCTGGGTTCCTGTAGTCTTTTCAGAGGGTAACGAATTCGATGACATGCAGATATGCAGCAACCCAATAGCTGGTCTTGGAGGCTTCTGCGACCAGAGGAACAACGTCGACGACGGAACCCCCGGGATTACCGAATGGGTAGAGGGGATGTACAACTTCAACATGACGAGCCCGACAGAAATAGAGTTCCAGGCATCCTGGGCCATCAGGGAGTGGGACAGGAGCGGGATGGACATCTTCCTAGACCCAAACATGACAAACGCACTTCAATCGGACAACATAGGACAGAACGACGGTTTGCCCGCTGACGTACTAAGGGCTGCATTCGACAACAACACGGACCCTACTGACCCCTCTTCCCCCACGGTTCAGGAAACCCTGCTATCAGAGATTGACAGCAGCATTAGCCAGCTCCTGTCCACCTGGGGTGGGTCGACGAGCCCACAGACCAACTGGTCCGACAGGGTTTTCCTTCCGAATGATGCTGGAGATATTTCTGAGGTAAATTGCTCCACTGATGTAGCCCTGAACAACGACAACAATGCATTCGAGCCCCCAGTCTGCATCTCCACTAGCGTGGTGATATCTCTCCCAATCTCTACCTACGGGCTCAGTGAGGAAAACGCAGCGGGCCTAGAGTCGGCTCTGGAGGGCATGCTCATCATGGGGTCGCAAGTCACCACGAGATTCGACGTCGACGTCAGTCCGGGTCACAAGGGCACCTATGCCATACAGCCACCCTCATACGCCACTGTGACCAATGCGGGTGGCACACTTGGGGAAAGGGTGCACCACACCGTTGAGAACTATCACTCGGGCCTATGGATAATCGACTGGAGAAGCCCATCGGGCCCACTGGCGGGACAGGCCTTCAATGGGGACCTAGACATGACAATGGGATTCAGACAGACTGCAACGACCGGAGTTGTAAGCGTCCCTACTGGAGACAAGAGCCTGGACTTGCGCGTAGTCGTGGACATGTCGGACGAGAGCAACGCGTTCATCGAGGTCGTTGCCGGAATCTACCAGATACAGACCAGCTCACTTGACCAGTGGGGAGTACCGCCGCTGATGTCCAAGGACAAAGCGAACATCCCGGTAATAACCTCAGACGGAATCAGGATGGCTTACCACACCGGCCTGCTTGACCTGAAGGACCTATCCGACAACATCCCAATCTCTGGTATCGGAGAGGCCATCGGGAACTCCAACCAGGGTGCTAATGTCCAGATGGGGGACTTCCAATGGACTCACGTGTCCCAACCACCACTAGACCCCGGGGGGCTGAACTACACCCACGGTTTCGGATGTCTGAGAGGAGTCCACTACTGCCTGGAAGGATCGGTAGCCATGGATGACTCTTTTCCGGTTTTCATGAGATCTATAAGCCACACATTCCCGTTCAGCCTAGCTGACCTTCTCGGAGGAAACCTTGGGAATGACGTCGGTTTCATGAACTCTGTCACCGGGGATGATTTGAGCATTCTTCTGAACTCAGGTGTTGAGTTCTCAACCATTCTTAGCGACGACGCTATGGACTCTTTCATCGGCAACATGCTTCCCAGCGGAATAACCGCGGACCTGACAATGGAGATTGTTCTACCAACGTGGGCATCGACCAAGGACGGAGGAAGCAGCATTGAGCTGTCATACAGGGTTTCTGGAAACCACGATGGGGAGGTAAGCCTAGCGGGATCAGACTCGTTCTTCTGGAATCATGCCATATGCTCCGACACGGCCGCATCTTCCTGTACCGATTCCAGCGCAGATAGGGTTTGCGAGTCGTCACTGAAGACTTGTGCTTATGTGGACGTAGGTCTGGACGTTTCTGAGTTCTCTATGGCCAACCTACCTCTGAGCAAGGGCGTGAGCGTGGAGTTCGAATTAACTGTCGACTTGACTGTGCACAGAATCGCGGTTCCGGATACTATGTTCGAGTCCATCAACACCCAATCGACAAGCATTAGCCTAGATGTGCTACCATCTGACCTGCTTCGCCTTTTCCTTGAGATCGGAAGCAGAGGGGATCCCCTAACTGTTGAGTTTCCCTTGTGCAATACAGGGAGAAGCTACTGTGACCAGAGCATCCCATTATCCAGCAACAACAATACAGGACTTCCGGCATTCGCAAGAGACTTTTCGAAAGACGTGAAGTCGTACATAATGGACGAGACCCAAGCCATGACATCGGACACCAACAACAACTTCGGAGACCTAGACATGTCTGGATTCTCGTTGGAGTTGGACTTCCCGTACGACGGTCTGGTCGACGATGATGAAGCAGTAAGCGACGAGGAGGGGCTGGTGATGAGTCTGCGAGTACCGAGAGTAAGGACCACCGTTGGCCTAGACAACACTTGGGCCGAGCTAATAGCAATAGCAGGGGGAGAAGAAGGCAAAGGCCACCAGATCGGTGTTACTACGGAACTGGTCCCCGCAAACGCTCTAGTAATGCCCTTCCTAAATCCAATGGTCTCGGCCATGGATGGTCTTACTGGAGCTCTAGCAGCAGGATTGGTCAGTGCTGAGGGAGTGAGGGGGCCAGCAAATCTCAGCGTTCCAATAGCAACCTCAGCTCTCTCTGACATAGGACCCGACGAACTAGGGATCGACCTTGGTGGTACTGTTACCTTGACCTTGCCGCTAGGAGTACAGCTCGAAGGCATCACTTCGGTCGATAGTGAAGGTGGATCCGTGACATCAGTCATAGATGAGGAGACTCAGAGGCAGGTCATTACCTACGACATCAGGCAGGGTATGGGGGATGATACCGTGGAATTCGGGGTTCTCCTGACCCCAACATGGATCCTCCAGCAGTTAATTTACTACCTCGGAGCAGTAATCATGTTTTTCGTTTGGAGGGTTAGGAGGAGGAACGTCAAGAAGAAGCGCAAGAGGAGGGCGCTTGCACTAGAAGCTCTCGAGGAAAGCGCCGCTTCGCCCATCGGGTACATCCCCCCGGCCCCCACAATAGAAGTTCTTCAGGTCGCAGACAACGGCATAGTGGTCAAGAAGAGGCTGCCTACTGCGTAGTGGAGTTTCTATGAGAGTACTGTTAGTCGTTTTCGTAATCATGGCCGCTCCTCTAAGCGGTTGCTTGGGAGAGGTCCCCGAGGATGCTTCTGCAGATAGCTTGGAAATCGGGCCTGAGACCCTGGTGTCCGGGGAATTCCAGGAGGTTTACCTAGAGGCAAGTCATGCAATGTCGGTATTCGTACCATACTTGATCAGGGACCCTGTCACGGGGTTCGTCCAGAACTCCACGGTGGTTGATATCGAGAGAGGTTCCTCGATTACCCTGAATATGCTAGCCCCACCTAGGAATGATTTCCTAGTCTTGTTGGTCGGCGTCGAGGGCAGAACTCATTGGCCAGTGAGGGAAGCCAACGAGTCATGGGGGACCTGGCTTGAGCGCGGCGGCGAATCGGGCGGTTCTCTTATGGGAGTGCATAGGGTCTCCGGCAACTCCTCACTCGACACTATCAACAGCAGCACAGAATCAGGGGGCCCGGTGTCAGTCAAGCTGATTTCAGCCCAGAGGGTTTCCAACGTCCCAGTGAACGAAGGAGGCGCGCATTCGGGAGGTCTGGTCCATGGGAGAGTCGTCTACGAGAGGCTTTACGAGATCACCGATCCGTCGAACACCCTTGACCCAGTCGACGGTAGGGCAGGTTACTGGGACAGGTGGGCGGGACAAGGAAACCCGGCTTACGAGGACGCGGCTCAATACCTCATCGCAGAGCTGTCTTCCTTCGGCTTGGAGGTAATGGCGCACAGGTTCGAGTTCACGGACATATTCGGCAGCCAGAATCCCGAGTCGTACAACGTGTGCGCATACAAGTGGGGGAGTGTCTTCACTAACGAATGGTTGGTATTCGGAGCGCACTTCGACGTTGCGCCACCTGCAAACATGGTTCTGCTAGACCCTCACGTCATCGGCATGAGGACCTATGGCACTAGGGTCGGTGCATACGATAACTCAGCAGGGACCTCGATGGTGCTCGAGACCGCTCGCGCTCTAGCAGAATTCGACAGCAGGAGGACGATGGTGTTCTGCCTGTGGTCCGGTGAGGAGGGCGGGAAGAGGGGTTCCGACTATTGGACCGACTACTACGTTAAGGAGGACAACCCAGAAGTCACTGTTACTAACTACATCAACCTCGACATGGCTGGCGTCAATTGGCCGGGCGGTGGAGGAGCCCCCCACGGAGACCCTGATCCACAGATAGACGAGGACGGGTACCCCAAAGACAGCGAAGTCTGGCCGATGAGGGTGTACATTGGGCCCGGACCCAACCACGGTACGCTCGACCAACCGGGAATGGTCGGTCTTTCCAACTGGATCGGCTCGGACGCCCTTGGCCTTGAGGAGCAGATGGGAACACTGGTGGGAACAAACTACTCCGCAGACACGTGGAAGACCGATGTCTGGCTGGACATGGACAGGCCAGAGGTGATAGTCTACGAAGACACTACTGCTCGAAGCGACCACGCCAGCTTCCAGGACAACCTAGGCACTGTCACCGTCGGCTTCGGAGGCCTGGTAGACGGCTACTGGTGCTACCACCAGGTCTGCGACACGCTTGAGGAGATGGAACAGTGGATGGACACGACGGGCAAGGGTTACGGAGAGGAGAACACCGGCGTCGCGAACTTGGTGAACAGCCTTGACATGATCACTTGGTGGGCCCTAATGACCTTCTTCCACTGTGACGAGGAGCCTGTTTTGAACGCAATCTAGCGTCCTAGAATACGCTTGCTTTGGTGAATGTGATGTAGACCAGAGCCACCGCAACGCTCAGGCAAGTGTAGAATATCGGCTCTGACCAAGTCTTGATCTTACGCCCATCCAATGGGCCGAAGGGGAGCATGTTGAACGCACAGAGGATGGCGTTCCCCCATAGCCAATAGTGAATGACCAAGTCGATCGCTCCGAAGACCCCGCCAAGCAAAAGCCAAGCTGAGTAGCCCATCGCCCACAAAGCCATGTTCGTGACGGGCCCCGCCACCGCAATCTTCCCGAACTGGTTTCTCGTCGCGTTTCCAGCAACCATAACCGCACCGGGTGCCATGAACACTATGCCGAGTATCGCAGCGAGAATCAACCCAAACCTAAGACCACCGGGATCGGCCCTGAACTCGGCCCAGCACCCGTAGTACTTGGCCACGAACTTGTGTGCGAACTCATGGAGCAGGAAGGCTGGGGCAAGTGAAATAAGAGACAGAAGGCAGTAGCGGGGGAATTTCGAGGAGAGGCCCAGTATCCCACCATCAAACATTAGGGCGAGGGCGAGGGTGAAGGCTCCTGTGGCTAATGCTAGATGGCTGATCTCCGTGCTGGAGAAGTGCCAGATTGAGCCCTTGTGGAGGGGTATCGCCTCGGCCGTCCCCTGTTCGCCGAAGAAGCTCGATACCACCCTCCCGTCTTGGCCCACCTTCATCACGTGAATCCTAGGCTGGCGACGAGTGCCGTCGTCCCTTGCGGCAGAGTGGCTTCCGACCCTCTTGCGAGTCTCGAATGGATCCCCGTCGACCCACCATGCTCGTGGGTCTCTCTCGCCCGACATGGTCTCTGACTGGTCTGGTCTGATATCAATGCTATTCGGACTCAGTCCTCGAGCATGCCCTCTATCTCGGCAATCAGATCCTCCCATGTCATCCGTGTATTCGGTTCACCTTCCCTTAGCAGCTCCCTCATCTCGTCTATCTCCACCTCGTCTGGGGGCCTTTCGGACCACCTGTTCTGGTTAGCTACGTCCCTAATCAGAGACTTCTTGCGAGACAGCCTAAGACGGTGGACGGTTCGCTGGTCCTTGTCGTCTCTCTCTGGATCGAACTGGTGCTCGCGGATCATCTCAGCGTATGCTTCCATCCACTTTCCGTGCTCGTCGTCTTCTACATGACTGAAGGGATCAGCAAGCATCGTGACCAGTTCCCTCGCGAGGCGCTGTGCCTTAGTACTGGCCTTTCCGCTCGTTAGTCTATCCCTAGCCCTGGTGTGACTCTGAATACAGGACTTGCATCTTTCTGATCCGGGAATGTCGGGGGCATCGCAATTCAGACAGCAGACAGAGAAGCCCATCTGCTCCATTGCTCTCCTAGGAAGCGACATCTATGTTCACCCGGTCTCGAACTCTGCCAGATTCCCATAATCTACCAGTAGGCTGGGGCCGCTGCTGAGGTAGCACATTATCCCTCTCCTGCTACGAGAGTCCTCGGGCGTTGAGTTGTTTCCGGTTGCGCAGGACTCTGTGCAGCCATCTGCGAAAGCGATGTAGACTCTCCCCTCCCTGTCGATGTGCAAGTCGTTGAAGTCGAGCAGGTTTCGGTTCGAGCCCCCGATGTCTCTGCAGTCGCCGCTGTTTAGGCAGATACTGCCAATCTGAACGGGATCAGGAGATGCCCTGACTGTATGGAAAACCGGGGTCGCGTCGAGTGCATTGAGGCTGAAAGTGATGTAGAGATAGTAGCTGACGTTCGCGTTGGCGTAGTGAGCGTTGCCGTCCCATGGCTCCCCGTCTATGTTGGGCTCCCCCAGCTCGCTCGAGTTCTCGCTCCCGAGGTATGTGACTGCGATTCTGCCTGGGTCGCCAGCATCTATCTGCGAGAAGGCAGTGGATATCACCTCGATTGGGCTAATCCTGATGCTCGTCTGCTCCCAGGATTCTCCCGAATCTGTGCTCCTAGACATGTAGACGCCCTCATCGGCTCCTGTCCAGATGTGGTAGGCGTTAGATTGTGTATCCGTCGCGACCTCTGAGTTCTTTCTGGGGTAGGGAGTTCCCACATCCTCTCCCATCGTTCTGTCGAACCATGTCAGCCCGTTGTCCTTCGATACTATGACGGAGGGGGTTTCCACCCTGGGGGTGACGTATACGGTCCCATCAGGTGCAGAGGTGATGGCCCCGTGAAGGCCTCCATTGGTGGTCGCAAGGCCTATGATCTGCCCTCCTGCTTCGAATGTCGCTCCACCATCGAAGCTCGTGAAGCAGAAAATTCCAACGAGCTTGTTGTAGCAATAGTACACCGCTTGTTCGTAGAACGCCTGAGAGAATTGGCCTCCCACACCGTACCCACTGCTGGTCCAAGGTCCTGTGGCCAGCTTGATGTGGTCGTTTACAGGGGTAGTGCCGGAGTCGTGAGGATTGCCTACCCAAGTTTCCCCATCATCGTCGCTCCAGCATATCCACGAAGTCTGAAGGCCCTGCATCTGGACGTTGAATATCCGGTCGGTCTCCGGGTCGACCCATCCCCAGGGGTCGTTTGTCTGAAATGCGCAAAGGGGGCCCGTGACGTCCTCCCAGAAATCGCCGTGATCACAAGATCGCATGACCTTCTCGAATGCGATGAAGAATATGCAACCACTAGATGTTACTCCGATGCTAGGTTCCGCACCATCCTCTCCTACGTCACTGAAATTGAAGACCAGGGGAAGAGGGTCTTCGTCGAAAGGTAAGCCATCCGGGCCTGTGACGAAGACCCCTTCTGGGATGCTATCATCTTCTAGTTCAGGAGTTTCCTTGTCCCCCTGTAGGCACCCGGACATTGGCATTAGAGCCATCATCATTGCAGTAGCAATTGCCAGTACAGGACGCTTCATGGACATCTCTGGGGGGTCATGGGCTTGAAACCTGCTGATTATTAGCCCAGTCTAGGTCGGTGTAGCATGGATGCACAAACCGTCTATCGTAGGCGTTGGGTTATCCTAGGGATTATGAGTCTCAGCCTAGTGATAACTCTGCTCAATAACGTCACAGTAAACGTAGCCTTACCGGAGCTATCCAAGGACCTAGAGGCTGACAATACCGAGTTGCAGTGGATCATGGATGCCTACGTGGTGGTGTTCGGTGGTTTGCTCTTGGTAATGGGGGCCATAGGAGATAGGTTCGGAAGGAAGCACGCATTGCTAGTTGGTCTTTCAATCGTGGGTCTGGTCTCGGCCCTGACAGCGCAGTATGCGACCAGCTCTGAGCAAGTTATCGGCGCCAGGGCGATGATGGGGCTTGGGGCAGCCTTGGTGATGCCGGCCACTTTGTCAGTAATTGTCGTCGTTTTCCCACCCGAAGAAAGAGGGAAGGCAGTTGGCGTTTGGGTCGGGATGGCCGGGATAGGGGCGCCAATAGGTCTCCTAGTAGGCGGCTGGGCTGTGGAGAGCTTTGATTGGAGGGCAGTCTTCTGGATCAATCCGCCGATAATCGCTATAGCCATGATTCTGAGCATCTTACTCGTACCCAATTCAAAGGACGAGCGGGGGACTCCGATGGACCCGGTGGGCGCCCTCCTCTCGGTTGGGGCACTGGGATCGATCCTCTATGCAATAATCGAAGGCCCAAGCCTTGGTTGGACTAGTAACCAAGTTGTAGTCTTAGGGGCTGCCGGGATAGTTCTGACCTTCGTTTTCATTCGGTGGGAGAGGCGGGTAGAGTACCCTATGCTACCAATCGAATTCTTCCAAAACAGAGGTTTCTCTCTAGGTCTGATCGCGATAACTCTGGCCTTCTTCGTGATGTTCTCATTCATGTTCACTCAGATGCTTCATTTCCAGTTGGTTCGCGAACGGAGCGCTTTCGATGCGGCTCTGCGATTCCTGCCCCTTCCTTTAGGCCTGATGCCTATGGCAGCAAACAGCGACCGGTTTTGCGAAAGGTTCGGGAACAACAACGTAGTATCCTTCGGCCTGTTCCTGATTGGCGCAGCAATGATGATATTCACCACGGTGGATCTAGGGACAGAGTATTGGACACTGGCTATAATTTTCTTCCTAATTGGCATGGGGATGGGGCTGACTATGGCCCCCTCCACTACTATGGTGATGGATTCGATCCCCCATGACAAGGCTGGAGTTGGGAGTGCTACTAACGATGCTAGCAGAGAGGTTGGGGGCGCCTTCGGTATCGCGATTGTCGGAAGTGCTGTGAACGAGATATACCAGAGGAGGATGGTGGTTCCAGAGGGTCTCGAAGCCCATTCGAGCGTCGTTTCGGAGTCTTTCCCGGCAGCAATCCGGATTGGTGGGGAGCTGCTTGCTCAAGGGAACTCGCTCGGACTGGAGCTGATCGAGAATGCACAGTTCGCATTCGTAGAGGGGATGACTGGGGCTGCTGCAGTATCTGCATTCGTGGCGGTGTTTAACGCGGTTCTCGTCAAGCTGTACATGCCTAGAAGATCGGTTCCGGAGGCAGCGAAGGATGGGCTCTGATCCCATAGAAGTGGTTTCCCTGCCGCAAGTTGTAGTCCTAGCTGGAGGGTTGGGGACCCGTCTAGGGACGATTACGGATATAATACCGAAATCCCTGGTAGAGGTGGCTGGAAAGCCGGTTCTATCACACATCCTAGACTGGGCCGGTGGGCAGGGTTGCAACAGGGCTCTTGTTCTAACCGGCCATCTTGGGGAGTTGTTCGAGGGTTTCTCCCATCCAACCGTTGATCTTCAGTTCTGCATGGAGAGTGCGCCTTTGGGGACAGGGGGGGCCCTATGGAACTGCAGAGACTTACTAGAGGAGCGCTTCATACTTCTCTGGGGTGATGATCTGCACCAGATTGACTACCTAAATCTGCTAGATACCCATTGTTCCTCGGGCTGCGGGATCACAATGACTGTGACTACTGCATACGAGCCGTTTAATCTGGAGCACAAAGATGGCGTGGTGATGCGCTACGACAAGGGTCGTAGTCTCCCTGAGGGGCTCAACGGGTATGAGGCGGGGACTAGTGTAGTTGAGAAGCGTGTGCTAGAGGAGCATGGTTTTGGAGGGTCATGGGGTTGGGAAGAGAGGGTTTACAGAGCTATTTCAGGAACAATAGCAGCCCACATGGACAATTCCCCCTTCTGGGACATGGGTACCCCTAGTGGGTTGGAAAAGCTAGAGCTCTTCCTCCACGACCGCTGATTCCGATACCTCGACATTGGTCCCGGCCAGTATCTCTCTATTTTCGACCAATGCTAGAACCATTCCCCCGAAGCCTCCCCCCATTAGGCGTGCCCCTAGCACACCGGGGGTGTCCTGGATATGTCTCACCATCGAGTCAATCGCTGGCGAGGAGGCTAGGATTCTGCTGCTCAACGAGTGGTGCGAGTCGTTCAGCAGCTCGCCAAGCCTCCTTGCATCGCAAGTCAGTGCCTCCCTAACTCTCTCGCTCTCCTCGAACGTGTGATCAGTAAAGGCGTTCTCGGATATGTTGGTTTGACCGTAAGCGGTATCTGATAGGCTTCTCCTAATACCGGTGTCCACGAGCTGGAAAAACCAGTCTTCAGGAACTTGGAAGGGTTCCACCGAGAGATTGGCGAAGTCGATTAGAACGGCTTTGTTTCTCGAAGAGTGGGTTATTGCGATTTGGTCCAGCAGACCGCACCTCGATCCTAGCACTTCGTGCTCTATTCTCTGTGCCTCGAGGCATGTCTCCATCTTGTCACCGACGCCTCTTGCACAGAGCACGACTGCAACGCACAGGGCGGCAGAGGAAGACATTCCCGCGCCCATGGGAATCTGGCTGTCCACTTCCAGGTCTGCTGGCCATCCTCCTGCAGCCTTCCATAGTTGGACAATGGTTTCGTCTCCAGTGAATCCGCTATGGCGTTGTGTGGCTTTGAGAGATAATCGGTGCTGGCTGGAGAATGGGAGTGCGAGTCCTCCGTGATGATCAGTGTGCTCTCCAAGTATGTTAATTCGCGCCGGGGCCGTGGAAATCCTCCACATTTTATCCTCAGAGCCCTATGTTGTCTTCATGACCGCACTCGGGGTGGGCGCAGATTACCTTGTATCTCTCCCTCTTGGGCTTTGGTATCTCCATCCTGCTACCGCACATGGAGCAGTGGTGAATGAGAGTGTCTGGCTCCTTTTTCACAATCTCCTCTACGTCCTTCAAGTCGCTGAGGACGGTCTCGGAGGATGATGTCGTCCACCCTATCTGATCTGTGTAGGAGTCGACGTCCTCTGATATCCTGTTAGCCCTGAGCCCTAGCTTGATCTTGATCCTGCGCCCCTTCCTCTCCCCCACTGGTGGCTGCCCTGGCTTGCTCTTCCTGGGTGGGGGTCTCTTTCCCCTTCTTCCCTTTGGCTTTCCAGGGGGTTTCTTCCTCCGTTTTGGGCGTGACTTTGGGGGGGCTTTCTTCGGTGGGGGCGGTGCGCTGGGAGATGTAGTCGAGGGTTTTTGAGGCGAT
>CEVA01029294.1_pt1 | contig 19562 bp, 12 predicted proteins | sample 361521 | NCBI WGS metagenome assembly CEVA01 (sample SAMEA2622823, study PRJEB7988) | marine metagenome | isolation source: saline water (ENVO:00002010), including
GCCGATCGTGCATAAACTGCAGCCGCTGAAACTGCTGGCGGTCAGCTCAGTGTTGGCGATCATAGGCTTGTATACACTTTCGATTACGGCCGGCATGGCGATCTTTGTGGCGGCAACTATCTATGGCTTAGGCAAGACGTTTTTCTGGCCGACGATGCTTGGCGTGGTGTCTGAGCAGTGCCCCCGCGGCGGTGCACTGGCGCTCAATGCCATTGCTGGCATTGGCATGCTGGCAGTCGGCACACTTGGCTTCCCTTACATCGGCGCTTTGAAGGAGGCCAAGGCAATTGAGTCCGTGCAGGCCAACACCGCCATTGTGGAGAAAGCACCTGCCTTGGTGAAGGATGGGCAATTCCAAGCGCAAGACGAAAAGGCCATTTACGAGATCATCAAGTACAACGCGTTCTCCGATGGCAAGGTCGACGAATTGATCAAAGACAAGACCGACGAGGAGAAAAAAGAGATCAAGGAGGCGATCAAGAAGGAGAAGGATTCCAGTGGCCAAAAGGCACTGGCGGATATGACCGTATTTCCGGTAATCATGCTCGTGTTTTACGTAGGATTAATATTCCACTTCAACGCGAAGGGTGGCTACAAGCCCATGGTGTTGGGGGCTGATGGAGGAAGTTCTGAGGTGGGCGATGGTGATGCCTCCGACGCTGGAGAGGAGGAGAAGGAGCCTGAGAAGGACGTTTGACTCAAGAGGTGATTTCGTCACAAAAGGCGGTCCTGCGCGGGCCGCCTTTTTTATTATTGGCCGTTACCATTGCCGTTACGGGCGTAGCGGCGGCGTTGGGGTTCGGGGAGGTCGGTGTCGACTTTGGCGTAGTAGGTGTCGTCGCCGAACATGTTGTTGGCTTCGGCCTGCAGTGAAGTGGAGGGGGTGACGTTGAAGCGTTCGTTGGCCTCCACAAAGACGGAAGCGCCGCTGGGCTGGCGCAGGCAAAGGAGCAGGGGGATCTTTCCGGGGTGGGCCTGAGTGAGGGCGCGGACGGACTCAAGAGAGTTGTCAGAAATTTTCTCCACACGCAGTCGCAAGTGGACTTGCTTGGTGAATTTGCGCGGGGCGTCCTCCAGTGGCAAAATTTCCTGAGGGAAAATCTTGGGTACATCTTCGCCGTTATTGACTTCCCCGATGACCATCAGTGGCTGGTTGACTTGAAGTAGGTCGTTGAATTTCTCGTAATTATCGTTGATGAGCAGGATGGTGCAGGTGCCCTGCATATCTTCGAGGGTGGCGCTGGCATAGGGCTTGTCGGTCTTGCGGGAGATGCCGCGTTTGACCTCGGCGACAAGGCCGCCGATGCGCGTAACGGTGCGCGCCTCCAGTTCCTTGAGCTCATTGGTCTTGTGCAGGGTGTAGCTGTCGAGGATGCCAGTGAGAGGGTCCAAGGGGTGACCGCTGATATAGAACCCGAGCAGTTCCTTTTCATGGGCGAGCTTCTCGCTGCTGGGCCACTCGGTGACGTTGCGCAGCGCGGCGGGGATGTCATCCTCCTCGTTCTTGCCGGCATCGAGCATGCCGAAGAGGGTTTCCTGCCCGCGCGCGCGGTCAGCGGCAATGCCGGAGGCGCGGGCGAGGGTGCGTTCAATCTGTGCGCAAAGGCTGGCGCGGGTGTGGCCGAAGCCATCGCAGGCACCGGCCTTGATGAGAGCCTCGAGCACCTTGCGGTTGACCGCGCGGAGATCGACGCGTTCACAGAGCTCGGCGAGCGACTTGAAGGATTTTCCCTGATCGCGCGCGGCGAGCATGGCCTCGACAGCGGCCTCGCCGACGCCCTTGATGGCGGCGAGGCCGTAGCGGATGACTTCGCCATCACGGGCGGGGGCAAAGTTGACACGGCTTTCGTTGATGTCCGGCGGCAGCACCTCCACCCCCACGGCACGCGCCTCGTTGATGAGGATGGCAAGCTTGCTGGTGTCGCCCATGTCGTTGGTACACATGGCGGCCAGGAATTCGACGGGATGGTGCGCTTTTAGGTAGGCGGTTTGATAGGCCACTACGGCGTAGGCGGCGGCGTGGGATTTGTTGAAGCCGTATCCGGCGAACTTCTCCAGAAGGTCAAAGATGCGGTTGGCCTGTGCAGCGGGAATCTTGTTGGTTTCGGCGCAGCCGTTGACGAAGGCCTCGCGTTGCTTGGCCATCTCCTCAACCTTTTTCTTGCCCATGGCGCGTCGAAGCAGGTCGGCGTTGCCCAGGGAATAGCCGGCGAGAAGCTGCGTTGCCTGCATGACCTGCTCCTGGTAGATGAGGATGCCGTAGGTTTCCTCGGAGATTTGCTGGAGCAGGGGATGCTCGTACTTGATTTCCACCTCGCCGTGCCGTCGTTTGATGAAGTCCGGAATGAGATCCATGGGGCCGGGGCGATAGAGGGCGACCAACGCGGTGATGTGCTCCACGGAGGCCAGTTGAAACTTCCGGCAAAGGTCGCGCATGCCGCCGGATTCCAACTGAAACACGCCGACAGTGCGGCCTGCATTGAGGAGGTCATAGGTTTTCTGGTCGTCGAGCGGCAGCGCATCGACGTTTATTTCAAGGCCCTTGGTTTGTCTGACCATTTCGCAAGTGTTGCGAATGACGGTTAGCGTCTTGAGGCCGAGGAAATCCATCTTCAACAGGCCCAAGTCGCCCACGGGATTCATGGGGTACTGGGTAATAATGGTGCCGTCTGGGTCGGACTTGAGCGGGAGTACATTGACCAGCGGCTCGGCGCCGATAACCACGGCGGCAGCGTGGATGGAGGAATTGCGTGTGAGGTCTTCCAGCACAAAGGCAGTGTCGATCAGTTCGCGCGTCACCTCCTCGTTATCGTACGCCTGCTTCAGTTCGGCTGACTGTTCCAGCGAGCGTTCCAGTGTGATCTTCAGCTCGTCGGGTACCATTTTCGCCAGCCGGTCACATTCGCCATAGCTCAGGCCCATCACCCGGCCGACGTCGCGGATGACGGATTTGGAACCCATGGTCCCAAAGGTGATGATCTGCGCCACGCAATCGCGCCCGTATTTTTCCCGGCAATAATCGATGACATCCTGGCGGCGGTCATCGGCGAAATCGATGTCGATGTCGGGCGGGTTGACGCGTTCCGGGTTGAGGAAGCGCTCGAACAGTAACCCGTAGCGGATAGGGTCGACGTTGGAAATCTCCAGTAGATAAGTCACCAGTGAGCCAGCTGCCGAGCCGCGCGCGACGCAGGAGATTCCCTTGGAGCGGCCATGGCGAACAAAGTCGCCGACAATTAGAAAGTAGCTCACAAACCCCATCTTCTCGATAACGCCGAGCTCGACTTGTATGCGGTCGATGAGGGGCTTTAGGGCGGTCGCGACGGCGGGATCATTTACATCGGCCGGGTTGGAGTTATCACTGGCCTCGTAGGTTGGGAGCCTGCCAGCGTTCTCGATGGAGTGGCAGACAAATTCCTCGCCCTTGGCCTCGCAGCGTACGCCGTAGCGGGTATGCATCGCCTCGGCAACAAGATGCCGTAGGTAGCCCTCACGCGTGAACAGCTCAGGAGGTTCAAACACGGGGTAATGAAGTTGGCCAAGCTCGATCTTCACGTTGCACTGTTCGGCCACGGTCAGGGTGTTTCGTACGGCCTCGGGTGTATCCTTGAACAGCGCCGCCATTTCTTCCGCACTGCGCAGGTAGAACTGTTCCGGCACATAGCTCATGCGGCGGGAATCGTTCAGGGTGGTTTGTGTGCCGATGCAGATCAGCGCATCATGCGCATGTGAATGGGCGCGCTCGACGTAGTGGACGTCGTTTGTGGCCACCAGTTTTAGGCCGAATTCCTGAGCCCACTTGATGAGCTGGGCATTCACCTTCGCCTGCTCGGGAATGCCGTGGTTTTGCAGTTCCAAGTAAAAATGATCCGGGCCAAGGATCTGCTTGAACCAATCCAGCGCCTCGCGCGCTTTTTTGTCCTCGTTGCGGATGATGGCCTGCGGGATTTCGCTGGCTAGGCAGCCGCTGAATGCCACCAGCCCCTCCTTGTGCGCTTCCAACAGTTCCTTGTCGATGCGTGGCTTGTAATAAAAGCCCTCCAAGTGGGCGGCGGTGGTCAGCTTGATCAGATTGTGGTAGCCCGTCTCATTTTCCGCCAACAAGAGCAGGTGGTTGTAGCCATCCTTGCCGGTGCGGCTGTTTGTTTTTTTGTCAAACCGACTTCCTGGCGCAATGTAGGCCTCGCAGCCAATGATGGGCTTGATGTTCGCCCTTTGCGCTTTCTGGTAAAAATCGATGGCGCCATGCATCACTCCGTGGTCGGTAATGGCCAAGGCATCGAAGCCCAGATCCCCTGCGTGTTTCATCAGCCGATCCAGGCGGCATGCGCCATCGAGGAGGGAGAACTCCGTGTGCAAATGTAAATGAACGAATTCCGCGCTCACCGATTGGACTGTACCGGTGGTCCGCGGGGTTGCCAAGGGGAGGTTGTTGAAAAGCTGTTGAGGGTCTTGATGACTCAAGCGGTGCTTGCGTTTGCGTGGTCTGTTGCGCAGGATGGGCGTCCCAACCGTATTCATGAGCGACGAACCGGACAACGCGCTTGATTTGGGCCAAGAGTTGCAGTTTCTCCCCGCGTGGGCGCAGGAGGATGCAAAGTCCAACAAGTATGCCTCTTTCGATGGCGAGCCGGAACGGCGTGGACGCGGCGGCCGAGGCGGCCCGCGAGGGAGGGATAACAGGCAAAGGGACAACCAGAGACGGAATGACCGTCCGCGTCCGCCGCAGCACCGCGATGTTCGGGACAAGCCAGGCAGGCCGAAGGGCAAGGGCCCGCGCCGGGACAATCGTGATCGAGTTCGTCCGCGGCAGGAGCCTCGCAAGGAGGAGCCGCTGATCGAGTTGAAGTCGGTGATTGTGCCTTCGCCCAAGGGTGTGGAGTCGATCGCGCGTGAGATTAAGCTGACCGGTCGTGCGTATCCCTTGTTTCAAATTGCTCACCTGATTCTGGATCGACCGGAACGCTACTCGTTTGACCTGAAAGTGAAACGGAAGCCGGGCGGCGACCCCGTTCAGCGCTTGTTTATTTGCAAGATTGATCAGACCCCATGGCTGCGCGAAGAGGATGCGGTGCGTCATGCGTTAAAGGCGCACTTTGACAAGTTCTTTGAGACGCGCCGAACCGAGGCCGAGCCACCCAAGGGCAACTATACCTCCGTGGCCCAATGCGGGATCAGCGGTGCCTTGCTGGGGCCACCCAACCACCATGCGTATCAGGGACAGGTGGCGCGGATACATGCGGAGCGTTATTCGCGAATGGCGTTTGATGAATACAAGTCCAGGATTCGGATTTGTCATGATGAAGAGACCGTGCAGAAATGGGTTGAACAGGCGAGTTGGAAGACTGAGTTTTTAAGCAGGAATGAAGAAGAGCCTTTGACCTTTGCCGCCCGCGCCGATGCGGAAAGCTATTTTCTGGAAAACATGGTGTCGGAGGTGTGTGAGGAAGTGGATGGCATAAGCCTGGCCGGGCCGGTGGCGCGTGAATTGCGCCACCCGCAGGCCATGGCAAACCTGCTGCGGGCCACGTGGCAGAGGCAGCGCAGGTATCCGTTGGATACCGCCACGCAGTTGAGTAAGCAATTTGGCGCTTTGGGGTTGCAGTTTTTTAAGCGTGACAAGACGGTGACGCATGTCTCGGTGGCGCGCCCAAATTATCTGGATCTGGAAACCTCGGCGGTGTCGGAGAGCATTCGCAGGCTGGTTGAATTCATCGAGGCCACTCCGGAATGTACGCGCAGAAAAATTCTCGAAGCCTTGGCGCCCACGCCGGCTCCCACCGAGGAGGATGCCGAGCAAACCCCGGAGCAAGCCCAGTTGCTGGCGGACCTGCACTGGCTGATTCATCAGGGACACGTCATCGAGTTTTCCAACAATATAGTTGAGACGGCCAAGCGACCGCGGACCAAGGAAGAGAAGGAGCGGGCTCAGGAAGAGTCGGTTGAGGTGGAGGATAATCCCAATGACGAGGGCTCGGAAGAGGCCGGGTCTGCGCCTTCTGGAGATGACGGAGTGGAAGCCGCAGTTGATGCAGCGGAGGCTAAATCCGCCGAGGAAGATTCAGACTCCAAAAAAGAGGAGGCTGAGAGTTAAGCGAATCGCCTGTGTTAGGCTTCATCGAGTTTCCCGAGATATTCATGGGAGAAAAGCCCCGTTCCGTGTCCATCCGCCCAAAATATCTGCAAGGCATAACCTCCGATGGGCTGAATTTGGCGGACTTGAAAACTGGTGTCGTCCAGCTTTTTCTCAGGGCCCTTGTGGACATTGCCCAGCACATCCGTCTCGCCGGCACATGAGGCGCAGGGGCAAGCTCGGCGCAGGACTTCCAGCTCGATAAATTGCTCACGCCCACCGCTCCACTTCAGCGCCAAATTGCTGCCAATAACCTGAACGTCGGCTAAATTCATTGAAATCAGTGTAACATATTCACCGGCCAAACCCGTTCGAGAAAAAACTTTGGTAAGGCGAACTTTTTTTCTTGCGGCAAACTTTTAAATGGATACTCTTCGCCGCGAAATTGGCAAACGTCTCGTTTGTACGGATAGAAATCATGAAAAAGATAAATTGGGTTGGGGCCGCTTTTCTGGGATTGGCGGTGTTATGGACAGCTTGTTCACAGGGCGGTGGTAGTGGCCAGCCCAGTGACGGCGAGGTGCGTACGGGCAAATTGAAGGTGGTGACCACCACAACGATGATCACTGACTTGGTGAAGCAGGTGGGAGGTGACTTGGTGGAGGTGGAGGGCCTCATGGAGTCGGGCGTGGATCCACACCAGTACGATCCCACAGCAGGTGCCGTAACCAAAATGAGGGCCGCGGACCTAATTTTCTACAACGGCCTGATGCTGGAGGGGAAGATGGACGATCGATTGGTGGAGATGGCCCGCGACAAGACCAAGCTTGTCTATGCCATCACTGAGAAGATTGACCGAAAAAAACTTCTGGAGCCGGAGGAGTTTGAAGGGCACTACGATCCCCACGTGTGGTTTGACCCGACGTTGTGGGTGTTGTGCGTGGACTTGGTGGTCGAGGGTTTGGGCGCTGCTGATGCGGCGAACAAAGCCAAATACGAGACCAACGGCAAGGCGCTCAAGGAGGAAATCTTGGGGATTCACGAGTGGGCTAAGAGCCGCGTGGCCGAGGTGCCGGAGGGCAGCCGTGTGTTGGTGACGAGTCACGATGCGTTTAATTATTTTGCCGGCGCATATAATTTTGAGGTGGTGGCATTGCTGGGAATTTCCACCGAGGATGAGGCCAGCGCGGCTAACGTGACGCGATTGGTGGACCTGATTAAAAGCAAGAATATCAAGGCGATATTTAGCGAGACGAGTGTTTCCTCAAAGGGCATTGACCAGATCCGGAAGGATGCAGGCGTGGAAAATGGCGGTGAGTTGTTTTCCGACGCGATGGGCAAGCCGGGCGAGATGGAAGGTCCGGAAGGAGCCCAGTATGACGTGGGCACCTATCAGGGCATGATCAAACACAACATCAACACCGTGGTGGAGGCATTGAAGTGAGAAATTTTGTTACGGCGATTTCAGTTACGGTAGCGGCTGTTGCCTTTGCGCAGCCGGTGGCGCCCGCGCCATCCATATGGGAACGAGACACACTGACAGGAGATTGGGGCGGTCTGCGAACCGAATGGGCGGAAAAGGGCGTGGATCTGACGCTTGAGTATACCGCTGAATCGTTTGGCGTAGTGTCAGGCGGCACAAGCCGGGGTGCCGACTACAATGGGCTTGGTTATGGCGCGCTGGATGCCGACTTGGAAAAAATTATCGGTTGGCGAGGCTTTAGTTTTCGTATCAGCACTATGTGGACCCACGGTGCCAGCCCCGGCAAGCACGCCGGCAACGAGTTGGCCATCAGCAATATTGATGCCTTTGACGGCCTTCGGTTGCATGAATTGTATCTTGAGAAAGAATACGGCGACTTGCATGTCAAGTTGGGCAGCCTTTTGGCCGACGGGGATTTTGTTCCCTCGATGTACCGGGAGACCCTGATCAATGATGCCTTTGGCCAGACCGCCTCATGGAGCGCCAATACGCTGAATGGCGGCCCGGCTTTCACGGCGGCTGGGCTTGGTATACACCTGCGCTACGACCTCTCGGAGGCGGCTTATGTGCAGGCGGGCGTCTACGACGGTGACATTTTTGATGATTCGGGAGGTGATCCCACCATCAACCAGCACGGCACTCATTTTGAGCTGGGGAATGGGCAGGGTTGGACGAGTCTGTATCAGATTGGCTACAATGGCTTCAATGTCTCTGATGGCACGGATTTGCCGGCGTGGTACCGGTTGGGGGTTTGGCATCATTCCGGAACCTTTGACAAAAATGCCGCCGGCACTGTCGATGGAAACAGTGGCATATTTTTCTCCTTGGACAAGCTGCTATATCGCGAGGATGGCGATCAAGGTCTCGGGGGATTCTTCCGCTACGGTGTGGCCAAGCGGGATCGTAGCCGGATTCATACCATGTTGGATGCGGGCTTGAGCTACACGGGGCTGATTCCTGGCCGCGATGAGGACATCACGACCCTGGGTTTTCTTCATGCCAAACATAGTGGCGATATCACCACAACCAAGTCCCACGAATCCCTGTTGGAATTGACCCACCGAATCCAGGTGAGCCCGTCGGTGTATATCCAACCCGATATTCAGTGGATCAATCGACCGAGTGGTGATAATAGTGTGAACGATGTGCTGGCGATTGGCCTGCGTGTCGGATTCACCTTTTAATGAGAGACAAAACCGATCAGCCGAGTTCGCCCGCGCCGCTTGAAATCCATGACCTCACGGTGGCCTACCACAAGAGGCCGGTGCTGTGGGGTATTGACTTGGAGGTGCCCAAGGGGAAGCTGGTGGGTATCGTTGGCCCCAACGGCGCGGGCAAGTCCACCCTCATCAAGGCGGCCATGGGACTGCTGCCCCAGAGCAGTGGGTGGGTGAAGGTCTTTGGCCGGCCGGTTCAGGAAAATCTCCAGCGTGTCGGCTATGTGCCCCAGCGGGAATCAGTGGACTGGGATTTTCCCGTGAGTGTAATGGATGTCGTTCTCATGGGCCGCTATGGCCATCTTGGACTCATGCGGCGGCCGAAGAAGGAGGATCGGGATATTGCCCGGGAATGTTTGGAAAAGGTCAAGATGTTGCCTTATGCCAATCGGCAAATTTCCAATCTTTCCGGCGGGCAGCAGCAGCGTGTCTTTCTCGCCCGTGCTCTGGCGCAGGAGAGCGATCTCTATTTCATGGATGAACCTTTTGCCGGGGTCGATGCCGCGACGGAGACCGCCATTGTTGCCTTGTTGCAGGAATTACAGGCCAAGGGCAAAACCCTGCTGGTGGTGCATCACGACCTGCCGACGGCCCGCAACTACTTCGACATGCTGCTGCTCCTGAACATGCGCGTGGTGGCTTTTGGGTCCACGGAATCCGTGTTCAAGGTGGATCTGCTGCAAAACACCTATGGTGGTCGCTTGACCATCCTCAGCGAGGTGGCCGAGGAGGTTCGTCAAAAGGCGGAATGAAATGATTCGCTTTCTGTCCATGCTGGCCGCGATGGGGGTCCTGCTGGGAGCTGCCAGTGCCCGGGCAGACCGTATTTCAGAGGTCTTAATTACGGAACCTATCACCGACCCGCTGGAACAGTTGCAGGTGGGCAGCCGGGTGTTGGTTAAGGGGCGCGAGGCGGAGGTGGTCTACTTGTCGAGGGGTGATGGCGGTCGACCCAAGGTGCGGATTCGTTATCAGTCAAGCGGACGTGAATTGGAAGTTCGCCGGCCCAAGTTGGAGATGGTCCTAATCAAGGAGGAGGGCTGGCTTCGAAAATTTGGCCGGGTGTTCGATTTTTCCGATGCAGGCACCCATGGTACCCGCCGGGGCTTGTTGGGTGCGGGCTTGCTGGGTGTCTGTTGTGGTCTGCTGGGTGCCTTCATTGTGGTGCGCCGCATGGCGCTTTTTGGAGACGCACTCTCCCATGCTGTTCTGCCGGGAGTGATGCTCGGATTTTTGGCCACTGGATTTGTCGCGGTTGGAGCGGCGGGAGTCTTAACCATTGAAGACGTCCTGCGGTCTCCGCTGGATTCCCTCAGTACGATCCTGAGGGGAGGCTATGAGGTGGAGTTTCAGGTGGATGCTCTCAACAAGAACCCGCTGATTATCTTTCTGGGCGCCACCGTGATTGGCCTGCTGGGCGGGGCGGTGGTGGCCTTCATTCAGCGTGCCACCCGCTTGAAGGAAGATGCTGCCCTTGGGCTTGTCTTGGCAGTTTTTTACGCGGCGGGCATCGTTCTTTACACCCGCATCAAAAATCTGGGCAGCGCGGAGGTGTCCGGGCTTTATGATTTCATGTTTGGCCAGGCAGCCCTGCTTACGCCCGGAGACCTTTCCCTCATGGGGTTTGTGACGGTCCTGGCTCTTGCCGCGGTCACCTTGTTCTACAAGGAACTGCTCCTGACCAGCTTCGACAACACCTATGCGCGCGTGTCCGGGTTTCCTGTTCAAGTGATCCACTATTCGCTCATGCTCCTGCTCGCCTTCGCGGTGGTGGTTGCCCTTCAGGCTGTGGGTGTGGTTCTGGTGTCCGCCATGCTTATCACGCCCGCTGCCGCCGCCTACATGTTGACCGACCGTATGGACCGGATGCTTTGGCTGTCAGCCGGATTCGGTATTCTTTCCGGGTTGGCCGGTGCGTTATTCTCTTACTTCTTTGATACCCCCACGGGTCCGTTTATGGTGCTCGGGGCAACATTCATCTTTGCCATGGCTTTCCTGTTTAGCCCTCGTCACGGCGTGGTCATGCGATGGTTCCGACGGCGTTCACGGGTTGCCCGCGTGCAGCGTGAGAATACCCTTAAGGCGGTTTATCATGTGCTCGAGCAGCGGGGTTTCGAGGGCGAAGGTGTTTCCCTCCGCGAACTGGCGGAGCGCCGGCGCGAAACCGAGGAGGACGCCCGCCGTCTCACGGCCGAGTTGGCGCAGAATGATTTGGCAACACTCCACGAGGAGGGGAATCAGGTCCATCTAACTCCCGAGGGCTGGCAGCGTGCCTGTGAGATCGTCCGCAATCACCGTCTCTGGGAACTTTATCTGACCAATGAGGCTCACATCGCCCCAGACCATGTCCACGATGATGCCGAGGAAATAGAGCATGTTCTCGGCGAGGAAGTCGTGCGCGAACTCGAGCGCACCCTCGACCACGCCCGCACTGACCCCCACGGCAGGCCCATCCCCAGCCTGCGGGATCTCCAGAGCGGCTTGGCACCGGAGGGTGGGCCAACGGAAATCCTTGGCTTTGGAAAACGATTGTGAACGAGTTGATCCCACCATTCGATTTTCAGCAGCACGTCATCGACGTGTGGAAATACAGCCCCTTCGGGCAGGATGGCTGGGGTTGGCGGGCGCTAATGGGTTTTCTCGTCATTGCCGCCTGTGGGCTGGTGGGCAACTTTCTTATTCTGCGGCGAATGTCCCTTATCGGCGACGCCATCAGCCACAGCGCATTGCTCGGGATCGTCGTTGTGTTCATGATCACACACACCCTTGGCGGGCCTGCCATGATGCTCGGGGCGCTCGTGGCCGGCCTGGTCACCGTGGGCCTCATTGAACTCATTCACAAGACCTCCCGTGTCAAGCAGGACGCCGCCATTGGCATTGCCTTCACCAGTCTCTTCGCCTTGGGTGTCGTGCTCATACACACCCAAATCAGTGACGCCCATCTGGATGCCGATTGCGTGTTGTACGGCGATTTCATGCACGTCGGTCGCCACTTTTCCAACGTTCAGTTGCCTGATACCATCGCCGACTCCCTTCGTTCAGCAGGTCTCATCGACGAAGCCATTCTCAGCGGCAACAACCTCAGCCTGCCGCCCGCGGAAATATGCCAAATGGCGCTGGTTGCCATGCTCGTGGCCGCTTTGCTGTTAATCTTTTACAAGGAACTTCTCGTCAGCTCCTTTGACCCCGCTCTGGCCCTGTCTCTCGGCATCAACGCCACCGCGCTGCACATCGCGCTAATGTCCATTTTGTCCATCGTCGTCGTTAGCGCCTTCGATGCGGTGGGCGCCATCCTCGTCATCGCCATGCTGATTCTCCCCGGCGCCACTGGCCACCTCCTGTCCCAGCGTCTGCCCGTTATTCTCTGGATCACCATCGCCTTCGCCCTGCTCAGTTCCGTGCTCGGCCTTCACATGGCCATCTGGATGGATTGCAACATCGCCGCTGCCATGGTCGTTGCCGGTGCCGTCCTGTTCATCATCGCCTGGATCCTCAGCCCCCACGACGGCCCAATTGCCAAGCTTCGTGCCCGCCGCGCCAGCCTTGAGAAAACCCCCGAGGCGATGGAGGCCGAAATCGCCGGTTGATCCTGAATAATATTTCCAATTCCGCACAATTCCGCCAAGGTGTTCGCTCGGGCCCGTAGCTCAGCGGTTAGAGCAGGGGACTCATAATCCCTTGGCCGCAGGTTCGAATCCTGCCGGGCCCACCAATTCTTTTCTCAGCCTATTTTTGGGGCTGGTTGTGGCGCCATTCACCGATCTACTTTCGTTGGCTCTTGAATGCTTTGGTGGTTGGAATGGTGAGGCAATGACCGCCCAAGGCTTACAGATTATTGCCAGCGAGGGATAGGATGTTAGGCTGAGGGCAGTATGAAAACCATCGACACCAAAAGCCTTCTTATCGGCGCGCTGCTCAGTGCCATTCTTTTTCTTTCAATGGGGTTAGCTAACAAGGCACCGCAAGAGGTCCGAATCATAGGAATCGACAAAGGTGTATTTGAGAGTTGGGACGCGATCAAAATCTCGAATTAGGCGTGTTTACCGTTCTCATTCTAAAATGGCTCCTAACACTTGCTTGAATGCTGTAGTTATTCACACGAATAACGATGGATGGGAGTGAGCGCAGATCAAGTGTTTAGATAACGGATTAGCCACCTCATGTTGTTGATGGCACTTCTAAAATTTGACAGCATGAAGTTTGGCTTTAAACTGGGCAATTCGGGTTTACTCTCTCCGCTGATGCCCGGCCAATCCGGGTTAAAAGAGTGTTCGTCGTGAGGTGCGCAGGTCGGCATTTATTCACTCTCCTGCCCAAAGTGCGGAACAAACTGGCAGGTGAGATTCTTTTGGAAGTATTGCGTCCCAATTTTGGGTATTTGCACCTTACTTGCGCTGAGCGCTTTGATGGCAAGAAGCTGCCGGCAAAGCGACTCAGAGGGCGAATTAGATGACGGGGCGCCGAGGCCGGACCACGGGCCGACGATGGAGGACTTTGCGCCGGAGACATCGGGCCCGGATGTGTATAAAACGATAGGGAAAGAACTAATAAAAAGGGATGAACAAACAGGTGATAAAGGTATTAGTCCGGATGGGTCCGCTTTAAAAACACCTGATCCGTAGGTTTTCCAAATATAAGGAGTGGTAGTTAATTATTCGCGATCCACAACCAGACGAGTAGGTAAATTTACATCGCGCAGTTTATGGTTGTTGGGTCTGAGTGCTCGGTTTGAGTTCGTAGAGTTTGGCGAGTTGCAGGAGGAGTGGCTCGAGTTTTTGGTAGTATTCTTCTTTGTCGAGGAGTTTCTTTTGGGTGCGGAGTTTGGCGAGTTGCAGCTCGAGGGTATTGCGTTTGGCTCGGATGGCTGGTGAGAGTTTTTGTTCGGCTTCGTTCGGGATTAAATGGAGCTGGTGGGCGCGGAGGCCATCGGGGAGGGTGCCGTCTTCGGTCTCTTTCGTGACGCGGATGCCGCGGAACCAGTCGGCGGGGGTGCCTCGGGTGTCGCCGTTGTCGTCGATGAGGGCGTGCTCGGTGGCGAGGCGGCTCTCGGTCTTGTAAAACTCGGCGGTGCGATGGGCGGCGGTGAGGAAGGCCTCAAGGAGGGAGACTTGCTCGTCCTTGTCGAGGTCGGCCTTAGGGTCGGTTATGGCGGTGGCGAGGTGGCCGCCGAGGCGGGCGAAGTTCTGTTCCGCGCCGCTGCGGGTGGCGGTGAGGATGACGCGATTGGGGCCGCTGAGGGCGTTGATGAACGGGGCGCTGGAGCTGGCGCAGTTGATGATGGCCAGCGGGCGCTCGTGGTCCTTCAGCCATTCGGCCAGCTCGGCGGCGCTGAGGTCGGGGCCGCGCAGGTTGAACTTGGCCGTCTTCCCGTCAAACGTCCCGTGCCCGATCATCACCAGCCAAAGGGGCTCTGGCGAATTCTTGGGCTGGGCTGACAGCAGCGACTTGAGCTTGTCCTTGCCCGAAACCTGGTGCAGTTCCGCCTTGCCTTGCTTTGCCGTCGCCTCCCATTGGCCGGCCCATTTTTTAAAGAGGCGCCCGTATTCCTCGGTGCCCGGCGCGCCGTTGATGAGGATCAGCGTGGGAGCGGCGTGGGTGCTAGTTGCGAATAGGAATGTGATAATGATGGCGGCAAATTTTTTGTAGATAGCCCCTCCATCGTGCTGCCGGCATCTTGCCGGCAGAAAGAGGCGGTCCAACTGCCGGCAAGATGCCGGCAGCACGGTTGCTCGCCTCTCCTTGGGAGGGACGGGCTTGCGAGTCCGAATCGTGTCGGGTGAACATTTTTTAACCTGAATCTTCATGGCAGTCCTTTCCAGCGGCGGAGGAACCACTCGGCCACGAAGCAGGCCAGCACCAGCAGGAACAGGGTGGGGCGGTGCCAGACGGGGGTGTGGATGTTAACGGTGTTCAGTTGCGTGATTTGCGGGAGGGTCTTTAAAAACGCCTCGAGGTTTTCCGGTTCGATGACCTTGCCGCCGGTCTTCTTGGCGATGGACTCGAGCAGCGGGCGGTTGGGGGTGAAGCTGTGGAATTCCTCGGCAACGGGGTCGTGCACCATGGCGAGTTGGCGGGTTTGGGTTTTGCCCTTTTCCGTGATGCCGGCCTCGATGCGCCAGGCGCCGGGCGCGGGGGCGGGGAAGGCGGCGTGGTATTGCTCAGTGTCGCCGGTGGTGGTGGATTCACCGGGCGGCTCCACGCTGAGCGGGCGTGGATGGGTGGTGTGGCCGACGGGCACGGCGCGGAGGGTGACGCGGGCGTTGTCCTCGGGCGCGAACTGCTTGTCGCGCACGGCCACGCGCAGGTCGGTGCCGCCGGTTTCCAGCGCCAGCTCAATGCGGTCCAGCGCGTCGGCGACCAGCCACTGGAGCATTTGCCGCCATGACTTTTCCATGTCGGTGCGATGCTCGGGCGAACGCAGGCCCCAGCGCCACACGTCGCCGATGGTCATCACCGCCACGCGGCCCTTGCCAAATCTCTGCGTGACCAGAGCGGGGTGCTCGATGCCGGCGTTGTCGCGGGCCACGGCCAGCTTGGCGGCCAGCGGCTTGAGGCGGCGCACCTTGTTTAAAACCTTGAACGCGGGCATCTCCGCCAGCCGCTTGCCCTCGTCGTCGAGGTTGTCGCGCACACGCACCCACGGCTCCAGCTGGCCCTCGGTGGTGAGGTCGAGCTTGGCCTGCGTCAGCGCGCCGGTTTCGCCGTCGAGGTATACCGGCAGCATCTTGCCCAGCGTGGTTCGCGTGTATTGGCCGGGGCCAAAGCTTTCCTGCCCGCCGAGCATCAGCAGGCCGCCGCCGCGTTCCTTCACGAACTGCTCCAACAACTGCATCTGGCCCGGCTTGAAAAACTCCGCCTCCACGTCGTCCAGCACCACGGCGTGATAGGCGAACAGGTCCTCGGCGGTGATGGGGAAGCCCTGTTTCAGTCCGCTGCCAAAGTGCGCGAAGTCCGCCTGCAACAGGCCGTCCTCGCCCATCCAGTTGGGCGGCCACACGCGGCGGAAGACGGGCTTGTCGTACTCGGTGGTCTTCTGGTCGGCGCCGCGCTCCAGCGGGTTGGTCTGCTCGCCCCGGCGGCCTTTAAAGACAAACCGCGGCTCGCGTTTGGCGATGCGCATGAGGCCCACCAGCTCCAGTTGCCGGTCCTCCTCCTGCGCGCGCCGCAGGAACTTGAACTCCCAGTTCGGCCGCCCGCAGACATACAGCACGCGGTACGGCCCGCCGCCGCGATTCAGCGCCACCAGCCGGCGGTTGTTTTCCATGGTCGCCTCGGGTTCGCCGTTCTCCGTTTTTGGGCCGACGTGGATTTCGTAAAACAACGGCCCGCGCGCGTGCGGGTTGAACTGGAAACGAAACTTCAACGTCTCCCGCGCCTCAAGCGCGCGCAGGGTGGACTCGCGCAACGCGGGCGACGTGCTGTTGTCTTCGTCCTTTAGCGGGCGCAGGCGGGCGGTAATTTCCTGTCCGGCAAAGCCCACGCAGCGCACCTGCGCCTCGATGGTCACCGGCGCGTCCTCGAAGGGCGTCTGGTTCACCGCGAACTTCTCGATGGCCAGGTCGCGCACCACCTCGTCGCGGCCGATGAGGACGGGATACACCGGCGCGCCCAGCTTGGCCAGCGAGGCAGCCTCAGCATCCGTCGCGATGCCGTCGGTGAACAGCAGCACGCCCGCCAGCGGTTGCCGGTTGAAACGGCCGGCCAATTGCCTCAGCGCGCCATGGACGGCCGAGGCGTTGCCGTCAAATCGCAGCTCGTCGAAGTCGCCGACCTGCCGCAGGTGCGCGTCGAAGGCATAGCGGCGCAACTGGAAAAACTCGCCGGTGGATTTCTGCCAGCCGTCATCGGCCTGACCCAGCAGTTTGCGCAGGGATTGGGCGCGGGACTGGGCTGCGTCGCGTTCGCTGACATTCAGGCCGCGGCTGTTGTCGGCCACCACGGCAAGGAAGTTGGCGCCGGGCTTGGGCTTCGAGGTGGCCGGGTTTAAAAGACAGAGCAGCAGCAGCGCCACGCCCAGCAGCTTGAGGCCGATGCACGCTGCGCGCAGGCCCGGCTGCGGCACCCGCACGCGGTAGCTCCACACCAGCAGCACCGCGGTGACCGCGAACAGGCCGACGGCCGGCCAAAGCCATTCCGCGCCGGTCAGGCTGACATTGGTGAACATGGATGCTGCGTTTGGGCGCGCCCGCCAGTCTTCAGTCGCCGCGGCCGAGCTGCTCGGTGTAGCGTTTCACGGCGTCGATAAATCGGCTGGGCGCGGGGTCGCGGTCGATGGGCGCCAGTGACGGCTGATCATCGCGACGGGCCAGCTCCTCCAGGATGCGCGCACGCGCCTCCTCGATGGGGTTCAGCACGCCCGACTGCACGAGATCCCACTGCGGCTTCTTGCTGTGGCGTTTAAACTCCTTGTTCAGCGAGCGGATTTGGTCGCGCGCCTTCGACACCCGCTCGGCCACGCCGGGCACCTCGACCATTTCCTCCACGTCGCGCAACTGGTCCGTCCAGTTGTCCCCGCCGCCGGTGATGGGCCCTGGCCGCTGTGGCTGCTTTTGCTGGGTCATCTGCTCCAGGAAACTCCCCGGTTGTTTGCCGGCCTGAGGCTGGCCCTTTTGCGGCTGGCCTTTGCTCGCCTGCTTTTGAGGCTGTCCTTTTTGGGGTTGCCCCTTTCCGGCTTGTTTTTGTGGCTGTCCCTTTTGGGGGTCGGAGGGTTTTCCTTTTCCGGCCTGCTGCTGTGGTTTGCCTTTTTGCGGTTGGCTTTTGCCCGCCTGTTGCTGGGGTTTGGATTTCGGGGGCTGGCCCTTGCCGGCTTGCGGTTTGCCCTTTTGCGGTTCACCGGGCTTGGGCTCGTTGCCGGTCTGCTGGCCCATCTCCTTCTTGATGGCCTCGGACAACTCGTCGAGGGTGCGCTCGGCGTGCTTGAGGGCCTCGGTGTCGTTGCCGAGCACGGGCTCGGCGGCCTTCTCGATGCCCTTCTTTAAATTGTCGATGTCGCGCCGGGCCTTCTTCTCCAGCTCGCCGGCCTGCGGGGTGAAGCCCTCCTTTAACAGCTCGGCGGCGGTGTTCAGCGCGCGGCCGGTCTGTTGCTGCTTGGCGTCGCGGAAGGTGTCGTAGAGCTTGCGCGAAAGGGTTGGCTCGGTTAGCTCGGACTGCTGGACGGTCTTCTTGACGTCATCCAGCAACCGCTCCAGCTTTTCGCCCTGCGCCTTGGCGGCGTCGGCCAGCTGCTTGCGCTCGGGCGAATCGGTCAACGTGCGGCGCGGGCGTTCGTTTAAATCCTCGATCTTCTCGCCAAGCTTTTTCTCGTCCTTGGCCAAGTCTCGGGCCTCGCGGCGCATCTGTTTCATCTGCTCGGCGAACTGGTGCGAGGTCTTTTTGCGGAAGTCATCCCGCATCTCCTGCAAATCCTTCTGCGCCTTGGTGCTGTTCGCCAGGGCCTGGCTCACCTCGCCCTGCTTGAGCTGCTCGGCGGCCTGGTTCATTTGCTGGCGGGTCTGCTGAAGCTGCTGGCGGGAGTCCTTCATCTCGGCGCGGTTCTGGCGCTGATCCATGCGCTGGGCGAGCTTGTCGGCGTCTTCAATGTTCTGCTTCTGCTCGTCGCGCAATTGCTTGAGCCGCCGGCGGATGTCCTTCTTTTCCTGTTCAGTCTTGGCCTCGCGCAGGGCCTGCTGCAGTTCCTTGAGCTTGTCGGTCAGGTCCTTCTGGCGCTCGGCGAGTTCCTTTAAACGGTTCAGGGCCTGCAAATTTTCGCGCTGCTTGGGATCTTGCAAGCGCTGCGCCTGCTTCTCGGTGGCGTACTTGTTCTCCTGCTGCTTGAGTTCCAGTTGGTTGAGCTGTTGTTGCTGGCGGTTGTTGCCCTGCCGCTGGCTTTGCTGGCCGCCGCTTTGCTTGGGATTGCCGCGGGCGACGCGGTGCTCGTGGGCCTGCAGCTTTAAAAGCGATTGGTAGGCCGCTTGTTCCGCTGCCAGCGCGGAGGGCAGGGGAGCGGTCACGCCTTCACCGGTGGCCTTTTCCAGTTCGCCGATGGCGCGCTGCATGTGCTCGACCACGGCCTTGACGTAGCCGTGTGTCTTTTCGTCGCTGCTCTTGTCCAGCAGCACCTTGGCCTGGCTGAAGGCCTTTTGTTGCGACTCAAAAAGGGTCAGCGCATCGGCCGCGAATCTGGCCGTTGCCTCCACGCCGGTCTCGCGCCGGATGAGCCGCCAGGTGGCGTTGATGATCTGTTTCTGCAGCTTGATGAGTTCCTCAGTCTGCTGGTTCCCCTTTTTGCCCTGCTGCTGTTGCTGCTGGCTGTTCTGGGGCATCGACTGGCCCTCGCGGAAAATCTCCTCAAACGGCCGCACCTCGGCAAAGAACATGTCGCCAAACGTCCGGCGCGGCTGGCCGTCGTCACCAAGATCCTCGGCCCAGAAGTAGTAGTTGATGAGCTGGTCGACCTCGACGCCCATCTCCTCCAGCGCCAGCTCGGTCGCGATGGCCTGCTCGATATTGGCGGGCGCATCCTGGCCCAGCTCGATCTCCTGCATCGCGCCGCCGCCGATGTTGTAGCTTAGGCCGTATCGCAGCAGGCCGAAGTCATCCTCCATCTCCGCCTCGAACAGCACCTCCTCCAGCGGCGAGACCTTCTGGTCGCCACGCGGGAACACCAGCCGGATGGACGGCGGCAGGTTGGCCTGCACGACAAACTCAAACTGCGGCGCGTACTTGTTCTTGCGCTCGGCGTTGTCAACCAGCTCCAAGCGATAGACGCCGGTCTTCTTCAGGACATGTACCGGCAGGCGCGCGAGGGGCT
>CEVA01072554.1_pt1 | contig 19552 bp, 19 predicted proteins | sample 361521 | NCBI WGS metagenome assembly CEVA01 (sample SAMEA2622823, study PRJEB7988) | marine metagenome | isolation source: saline water (ENVO:00002010), including
GATCACCACCTCCATAGGAGGTGGTTTAAGACTGACAACAAAAAAACCCTTACATGTTTATGTAAGGGCTTTTAGTTATATCGTTATTAAGCTGTATTTCTACACATCTAGATTCACAACACGAAGTGCGTTTTGCTCGATAAAGTCACGGCGCGGCTCTACTTGGTCACCCATTAGAGTTGCAAACAATTGGTCTGCCGCTATAGCGTCTTCAATGGTCACTTTAAGCATGCGGCGAGCACTAGGATCCATCGTCGTTTCCCACAACTGATCAGGGTTCATCTCACCCAGTCCTTTGTAGCGTTGGGTGTATAGGCCACGCTTAGAATCGGCAATTAACCACTCTAGTGCTTCAACAAAGCTGCTCACTGGCTGCGTTTTCTCCCCGCGTTGAACATAAGCGCCTTCTTGCATCAGGTCTGTGATTTTCTCACCTGTAACACTAATACGCTGATAATCTTTGGAGGTTAAGAAATCGTGGTTCAGTACATAGACTTTATCAACCCCGTGCTGACGAATATTGATCAGCGGATAATAGAGTTTACGCTCTTCGTCGAATTGCGTGTGTGCGCTGAAAATAGCCGCATCTTCATCTTTAGCAATTAAATCTTCTACCAGTGTTTTCGTCCATGCTAACACCTTCTCTTCATTATCAAGCTCAGACTCACTAATACGAGGTTGGTAGATTAAACTATTCATCATTGAAGATGGGTACTTTCTCGCTAAACGTTCAATAACTTTTTCGGTGCTCTGATAATCGCGAACTAGATTCTCTAGCGCGTTATCTTGAATAGCACTTGCTCCCTCACTGGTATACAGTGCGGCACCGTTTAGTGCGAGAGAAGTTAAGTACTCAACGAGTGCATTATCATCTTTGATATACCGCTCTTGCTTACCTTTTTTAATTTTGTACAGCGGTGGCTGAGCAATATAGACATAACCACGCTCAATGATTTCTGGCATTTGACGATAAAAGAAAGTCAGTAGCAGAGTACGGATGTGCGAGCCATCTACGTCAGCATCGGTCATGATAATGATCCGATGATAGCGAAGTTTTTCAGGGTCGTATTCATCACGGCCAATACCACAACCTAACGCCGTAATGAGCGTAGCCACCTCTTGTGAGCTAAGCATTTTATCAAAACGGGCTTTTTCAACGTTTAGGATTTTACCCTTAAGTGGCAAGATAGCTTGGTTTTTACGATTGCGCCCCTGCTTCGCAGAGCCACCCGCTGAGTCACCCTCCACTATGTAAAGTTCAGACTCCGCAGGGTCTTTCTCTTGGCAATCAGCGAGCTTACCAGGTAGGCCGGCTAAATCCATGGCTCCTTTACGACGCGTCATTTCACGCGCTTTACGCGCTGCTTCACGCGCACGTGCGGCGTCAATTATTTTACTGACAACGACTTTTGCATCACTTGGGTTCTCAAGTAAGAACTCACCTAACTTTTCAGCCATCGCTTGCTCAACAGCAGATTTCACTTCGCTGGAAACAAGTTTATCTTTGGTTTGCGATGAGAACTTAGGATCTGGCACTTTAACGCTAACAACTGCGGTTAGACCTTCACGGGCATCATCGCCACTGGTCGACGCATTGGCTTTTTTGTTAAGGCCTTCTTTTTCCATATAACCATTCAACGTACGGGTGAGCGCTGCACGGAAACCGGCTAAGTGCGTTCCACCATCACGTTGAGGAATATTATTGGTAAAGCAGAAAATACTTTCTTGGAAGCCATCGTTCCACTGCATCGATACTTCAACGCTGATGCCATCTTCACGCTCATGGGTGAAGTGGAAAACATTTTGATGAACTGGTGTTTTCTTGCGGTTCAAGTATTCAACGAAAGCTTGTATACCACCTTCATATTTAAAGTGGTCACGCTTATCTTCCTCGCGCTCATCGGTCAAAATGATAGATACGCCAGAGTTCAGAAATGATAATTCCCGTAAGCGTTTAGCTAAAATATCGTAATGGAAGTTAATATCGCTGAATGTTTCTGAGCTCGGCCAGAAGCGAATTTCTGTGCCTGAGGTTTCCGAATCACCAATCACAGAAAGCGGCGCATCAGGCTCACCCATGGTGTAGGTTTGCTTATGTAATTTACCTTCGCGGCGAATTTCCAGTGCCAGCTTTTCTGATAATGCGTTAACGACCGAAACACCTACACCATGCAGACCACCGGATACCTTGTATGAGTTATCATCAAATTTACCACCGGCGTGTAGTACGGTCATGATAACCTCAGCCGCTGAGACTCCTTCCTCTTCATGGATTTCAGTTGGGATACCACGACCATTGTCGCGAACTGATACTGAGCCATCGGTGTGGATAGTTACGAAGATGTCGTCACAGTACCCTGCTAGTGCCTCATCGATTGAGTTATCGACGACTTCGAAAACCATATGGTGTAAACCGGTGCCATCATCGGTATCACCAATGTACATTCCTGGCCGTTTTCGTACTGCATCTAATCCTTTCAGTACTTTAATACTTGATGAATCGTAATTTTCAGACATGGTGTTTCCATTTATCTTGTTATTAGTTTGCCATGTTTCACGTGGAACAAAGCTTCAGTTCTATCCAAAGCTTCTAACACGGCAGAGACACTTTCGGACTCAATTGTCGTTATAAATATTTGCGCTTGGCAATGGGATAATAATTGGCCCACCTTGCGCTTTGTATCTTCACTGAGCTCCGAGGGTAAGTCGTCTATTAGCAACAGTGACTGCTTCCCGGTCTCTTTTTCAATTAAGCTATTTTGCGCTACTTTAAGCGCATATAAAAGCAGTTTTAGCTGTCCTCTTGAAAAGACATGCTCTGCTGCACCCACATCGGTTTTTATCGTTATATCCGCCTTATGGGGCCCTCTCGATGTATATCCACGTGCAAGGTCGCGTTCGAGGTTTTCTGACAGTACATCAGCGAGTGAATCTGACTGTTTCCACCCGCAATGGAACTCGATTTTCAGGCCTTGCATCAATTCAAGTTCAGCACACAGTCTATCAAAAAAATGCGCTTTAAACCTCTCAATATAAGATTCTCTTAGCGCCGTAATGTGCTGTGCCAAACGGACAAATTCTTTATCCCATACAGCAAGTTGAAGCTTGATATCCCGGGGCCTTTGCTTGAGTAAAGCATTACGTTGTTTAAGTATGCGGTTAAAGTTTTGCCAAGCATTTAAAAACTCATGTTCCACGTGGAACACACCCAAATCAATAAATGCCCGTCGCTCCTTCGGTCCACCAAAGAAGAAGGAGTAACTTTCAGGTGTGATGACTTGCACAGGCAATACCTGAGCTAAGTCTGATATACGTCGGCTTGCTTTTCCCTGAATACGGACTTGGGTCTCACCCTGTACATTTTTACTTATCCCCATTGGGATGGTGAGATTATTACTGTACTTTTTTGCGTGCAGAGTAAATTTTTGCGCCCCATGACGAATCACGTTGCGATACTTATTGGTACGAAAAGAACGTCCATGGGAAAGGAAGTATATGGCTTCGAGAAAACTAGTCTTGCCGCTGCCATTCTCCCCGTAGATGATATTTATGTCTTGGGGAGATAAAGAAACAGCCTCAACATTTCGAAAATCATTGAGGCTGAGAGAAGTAATGCTCATTATCTATAGACGCATAGGCATAACAACGTAGAGCGCTTCACTGTCACCTGTCGCTTCCATCAGCGCACTACTATTCGAATCGGCAAGCGTAATTGTAACGTCTTCAGTTTTTACCGTGTTTAGAACATCCAGCAAATAAGAAACATTAAAACCGATTTCTAACTCATCACCTTGATACATAACCTCAACAACTTCTTCGGCCTGTTCTTGCTCTGGGTTATTGGCACTGACTTTTAATAAGCCATTACTTAAGTTTAAGCGCACACCACGAAACTTTTCGTTAGACAAAATAGACACTCGGTGCAGCGCATTGCGTAGCCACTCCCGATTTGCAGTAATAATCTTGTCACCCCCACGAGGTAAAACGCGGCGATAATCAGGAAAGCGCCCATCAACTAATTTACTAGTAAATGTAAACTCTGCATCGCTAATTCGAATATGATTGGCACCAAACTGAATAGTCACAGGATTATCATCTGCCGGCATTAACCGCATGATTTCTTGCACGCCCTTGCGTGGCACTATAAGTTGGCGCTGCGAATTAAGCGATTGAGGTAACTTTTTAAACGCTAATGCGAGGCGGTGGCCATCGGTGGCAACGGTTTTTATTTCATCATTCTCTAATTCAAATGACATACCATTAAGGTAATAACGAACATCCTGATTCGCCATGGAAAAGTGGGTGTTCTCGAGTAGCTTTCTCAGTTCCATACGGCTTAGCTGAAACTCAACCTCACCATCCCACTGTTCTAAATTAGGAAAGTCTTCGGCCGCCAACGACAATAGCGCAAAGCGGCTTTTACCACTGGTCAGTACCACCTGATGCTCTTGCGAGTTTAAGTTGATGTCACTGCCATCAGGCAAGCTTTTACAGATATCTAAGAGCTTTTTAGCTGGCAAAGTAATCTTAGTATCGGCAGTGGGCTCCTCCAAAGTGACCGAGGCAACAAGCTCTATCTCAAGGTCTGTCCCAGTCATATAAAGTTGACCATCACGCACCTCTAGCAATACGTTTGAAAGAATTGGCAGGGTATGTTTTCTCTCAATAGCACCAGACACTTGCATGAGTGGTTTTAAAAACTGATCTCTAGCGATAGTAATTTGCATAAGGCTGACCTTAAGATGACAAAGTTCTTATTAGATTTTGATAGTCTTCTTTCACTTCGTGATTTTCTTCACGCAGTGATTTAACCTTGCGGCATGCATGCAGCACGGTTGTGTGATCACGCCCACCAAAGGCATCGCCTATTTCTGGCAGGCTGTGATTGGTTAATTCTTTAGATAGCGCCATGGCCACTTGTCGTGGACGAGCTACAGAGCGGCTGCGGCGTTTAGATAGTAAATCTGATACGCGAATTCGATAATACTCTGCCACTGTGCGTTGAATATTATCGATAGTCACCAACTTATCTTGCAAAGCGAGTAGATCGCGCAAGGCTTCTTTAACAAAGTCGATTGAAATTGGTCGTCCAGTAAAGTTTGCGTTAGCAATGACCCGGTTAAGTGCGCCTTCCAATTCACGCACATTTGAGCGCAGTTTCTTGGCAATAAAGAAGGCCACTTCATGGGGTAAATTAATCTTACTTTGCTGCGCTTTTTTCATCAAAATAGCCACCCGAGTTTCTAACTCCGGTGGCTCAATCGCAATAGTTAAGCCCCAGCCAAAACGTGATTTAAGACGGTCTTCAACGCCTTCTATTTCTTTTGGGTATCTATCAGAAGTCAGAATAATTTGCTGATTACCTTCTAACAGCGCATTAAAGGTATGAAAGAACTCTTCTTGAGAGCGCTCTTTATTAGCAAAAAACTGAATATCATCAATAAGTAAGGCATCAACACTGCGGTAATAGCGCTTGAACTCTTCAATGGCATTATTTTGCAGCGCTTTGACCATATCTTGCACGAAGCGCTCGGAATGCATATAAACGATTTTAGCGTTTTCTTTTTTAGCTAAAATACCGTTACCCACCGCGTGCAATAAGTGCGTCTTACCCAAGCCTGTACCACCATAAATGAAGACAGGGTTAAATGCCGAACCTGGGTTATCCGCCACCTGTGTGGCTGCTGCTTTAGCTAATTGGTTTGACTTACCTTCAACAAAATTGTCAAAGGTATAATTTTCTTTGATATTCGATTTGTACTGTGACTTGGGCGCCGGTTCTACTGCGGCAGGTGCCTGCGCACTTTGGGTGACCGCTGGAGCGCTGCTAGCACTCGCTGCCTGGGTATTATTCGTATTACTACTGGGGGCGGGCGTGTTACCGTTGAGTATCGGTTTGCTGCCCACGTCAAAGCGCAATTCGGGAGCTTCGTCACCACAAATTTCAACTAATAGTTCATTGATCCGGTTCAGGTACTTTTCGCGAACCCAATCAAGCACAAAACGGTTAGGCGCATAAATAGTTAAAGTGTCGTCTGTACTTTCAGCTTGGAGCGGGCGCACCCACATACTAAATTGTTGCGACGGTAGTTCATCCTGCAACACATATAAACAACTTTGCCAAACTGACAGATACACAGTGTACTCCCGAAATTAGGTTTGTATTATTGATACCCGTACATCACGGGTGAAGGTTGTCGTTGCTTGTCTTCCCTGAATCTGCGCCTTGGTGCGATCCGGTTGTCCATTATGACGCCTATTTATCCACAACTTCAATATTGATTTTTTTAGAAATTATGCTCCCGGCGCAAAATTTACGTAAGGCACTGTTTTTATTTAATATAAATTTTAAAAATAGAAGTTAGCCAGGCCATTAATTAGGGTTTGATCGTATTCAATTTTTAAGATCAATTCAGGTTATTAAGTGGATTTATGCACTTTTTAAACAGAGCCTGTGGAAAACTTCAACTAATCACCGATCTTTTTAGGATCGCTCGCCGATCTGAGCACAATTTTTTCGCTCCCTTACTCCTATAGCACTGTTATTTTCATTGACTTTGGCCAAGACTATCTATAGAATTCCGCGCTCGCTAAGGCACCGCTTATTGTCCGGTGTAAATCACTTGGCTTTGTGCAGTGTCTGCGTCTGTGTGAGGATCGCGACCCACACAGTTAATTTAAACCTTAACCGATCGGATGGAATTGTTATGAAAAGAACTTTTCAACCTAGCGTACTTAAGCGCAAGCGTACTCACGGTTTCCGTGCTCGCATGGCGTCAGCAAATGGCCGTAAAGTACTAGCACGTCGTCGTGCTAAAGGCCGCAAAGTACTTTCTGCTTAATTAGTGGAAGACTTTCGCTTTGGCAGGGAGTTACGATTGTTAACTCCCTCGCATTATTCCCGCATTTTTAACGAGCCCGCTCGGGCAGCAACCGCCCTATTCACATTACTAGCTAAACCAAACAACTTAGATAACCCTCGCATTGGTTTAACCGTAGCAAAAAAAAATGTGAAGCAAGCCAACCAACGCAACCGCATTAAGCGTATCGCCCGTGAGAGTTTTCGTCTCAATCAACATCAGTTAGATAACATTGATATTGTGCTTATGGTTAAGCGCGGTATTGATGAGCGTTCTAATGCCGAAATTCGTGCTGAACTTGATAAGTTATGGCGAAAAATCAATGAGCGTTGTAAACCAGGATACAAGCCACCACCCAGACGTCATGGCAAAAAGCGTCCTAATGGGCAGCAAAAGCGCCAGCAATCATAGAATTTAGCGTCTTTTTCAGGTATCTTTAGCTCACCTTTTAATCGACACTCACTGAGTATTCACAATCACTCTGCTCAGTACTGAGGCTTACCTATGATCGCCCATATTTTGGCCATACCAAAACACAGCCTCATTATTGTAATTAGAGGTTATCAAAAGTGGATAAGCCCCCTACTTGGGCCCAGTTGTCGCTTTAATCCGAGCTGCTCTTCGTATGCTCTGCAAGCTATAAAAATGCACGGAGCAATAAAAGGCAGTTGGTTGGCAACGAAACGAATAGTAAAATGCCATCCTTTACATGCTGGTGGGGATGACCCCGTACCCAGCAAACGTAACCATCATTAATCTAAACGACGAGAAATAAGAGCTGTTATGGAATCGCAACGCACGTTTTTAATAATCGGCCTGTTGTTGGTGTCGTTTTTATTATTCCAAGAATGGAATAATGACTACAACCAACCGCAGCAGCCTAGTGCCCAAACGCAACAAAAGACGCAAAGCCAGCAGGCCGGTCAGTCAGATGTACCGCAATCAGACGTTGATAATTCCCTTACTGCCACTGCTGTGGACCGTAAAATTATCGAAGTGACTACCGATGTATTTGCCGTAAAAATTGATACCTTGGGCGGTGACATCATCGAAACTAAGTTGCTTAAGCACGCTGAAACCCATGGCAGCGATACTCCTTACCTATTATTGGGGGAGTTTGATGGCAATCAGTACTTCTCACAAAGTGGCTTAATTGGTTTAAATGGTCCTGATGCGCAGGCCGAACGCCCAGTGTATGACTCTGAGAAGCTACAATATACTCTCAATGGCGATACCTTAACGGTGCCACTGACTTTCGTTGATGAGCAAGGCGTTCGCTTTACTAAAACTTACACCTTTAAACAGGGTCAGTACGATGTAGCGATGGACTACAACGTAGAAAATACCACCGCAGCGCCACTGCAAGTGCAGTTGTTTGCACAAGTTAAGCGTACAGTGCAAGAAAAAGGCAGTTTAATTGATCAAAGCTACCTTGGTGGTGCTTACGGTACAGACGAGATAAATTATGAAAAATACTCGTTCTCTGATATTGAAGACAAACAATTAAATAAAACCACGCAAGGCGGCTATATCGCTTTTCTTCAGCACTACTTTGTCAGTGCCTGGGTACCAAACCAAGAGCAACAAAACACCGTCTATATGCGCCTTATCACGCCTTCAGTTGCGCAAATTGGTGTAAAATCAGAGCCAATTACAGTGGCAGCCAATAGCACCGCAGACATCAGCGCCACTTACTATATGGGCCCTAAAGACACTGATGCCCTTGAAGCCATTCACCCTAACCTTGATTTGGCTGTTGACTATGGCTGGCTGTGGTTTATTTCACAACCATTGCTCACCCTACTTAAGTTCCTTTACAGCTTCTTAGGTAACTGGGGTCTGGCTATTATCGCCATCACTATTGTCGTGAAGTCATTACTCTTCCCATTAACGAAAGCGCAGTACACCTCTATGGCGAAGATGCGTGCCCTGCAACCGAAAATGCAAGCACTGAAAGAGCGCTACGGTGATGACCGCCAGAAGTTCGGTCAGGCCATGATGGAAATGTACAAGAAGGAAAAAGTAAACCCGATGGGTGGCTGTTTCCCGCTGTTACTACAAATGCCTATCTTCTTGGCGCTGTTCTATGTATTCCTAGAATCGCCAGAACTACGTCATGCTGAGTTCGGCCTATGGCTAACTGACCTGTCATCAAAAGACCCTTACTACGTACTGCCTATCTTGTTCGGTGCGAGTATGTTCTTGATGCAGAAACTACAGCCAATGACGGTTACCGACCCGATGCAACAAAAGATGATGACCTGGATGCCAGTAATCTTCTCGGTTTTCTTCTTATGGTTCCCATCAGGTCTGGTTCTATACTGGCTCGTGTCTAACCTTATCTCCATTGCGCAAATGCTGATTATTTATCGCGGTATGGAGAAAAAAGGCATGAAAGTACGCGGTTAACAACCCGCTATTCGAGCTAAAAAAGCGGCCCAAGAGCCGCTTTTTTATTGTTTATAACAACATTAGGTTACAATACATCCATTCAGGCTTTATCGAGTAATTCTATGCTTTCACAAGATACAATCGTTGCTCAAGCCACCGCGCCAGGTCGTGGTGGTGTGGGTATTATTCGTGTTTCTGGCAGCCAAGCAAAGCTGGTCGCAGAGCGCATTTTAGGACGCTGCCCACGTACCCGCTACGCCGAATACCTGCCTTTTAATGACCTGCAACAACAACAGTTGGACCAGGGCATAGCGCTTTTCTTTCAAGGCCCAAATTCTTTTACCGGCGAAGACGTGCTAGAACTACAAGGCCATGGCGGCCCTGTGATTCTCGACATGTTGTTAAAAGAGATTAGCCAACTTGAGGGCGTACGCTTGGCCAAGCCCGGTGAGTTCTCGGAACGGGCTTTTCTCAATGACAAGCTTGATTTAACCCAAGCCGAAGCCATTGCCGATTTAATTAATGCAACCTCTGAGCAAGCGGCTAAAAGTGCCCTGCACTCACTACAAGGCGAGTTTTCAAAGCATATTGAAGAGCTGGTGGAGCAAGTTATCCACTTGCGCATGTATGTGGAAGCGGCTATTGACTTCCCTGATGAAGAAATTGATTTTCTTAGTGATGGTAAGGTCGGCAACGACTTGCAAGCTATTCTCGATAAGGTCGCGGCAGTAAGCAAACAAGCGAAGCAAGGCAGCATTATTCGTGATGGTATGCGCGTGGTCATTGCTGGTCGCCCTAATGCCGGTAAATCAAGCTTGCTTAACGCCCTTGCTGGGCGTGATGCCGCCATTGTCACCGATATCGCAGGCACCACTCGTGATGTATTAAAAGAGCATATCCATATCGATGGGATGCCTTTGCATATTATTGATACCGCAGGACTACGTGAAAGCCCAGATAAGGTCGAGCAAATAGGAATAGAACGCGCTTGGGAAGAAATCAACCAAGCCGATCGTGTGCTGTTTATGGTTGATGCCACGGAGACGAATGCCACCACTCCAGAGCAAATTTGGCCAGAGTTTATCGCTAAGCTGCCCGCCAATATGGGCATTACCGTGATCAGGAATAAAGTCGATCTCAGTGGCGAGCAACCAGGGTTTGATGACCACCCTAATCACCCGGTTATTCGCCTCAGCGCCAAACAAGCACAAGGCATTGACTATGTGCGAGAGCATCTTAAATCATGCATAGGTTTTGAGGGCACCCAAGAGGGCAGCTTTATGGCTCGCCGCCGTCATTTAGATGCATTAGAGCGGGCGCAGCAGCACTTGTATACCGGTCAAGAGCAACTTGAAGCCCATGTGGCCGGGGAGATCTTGGCGGAAGAGCTGCGTTTAACTCAGCAGTATTTAAGCGAGATCACCGGCGAATTCACCTCTGACGATCTACTCGGCAAGATCTTCAGCTCCTTTTGTATCGGTAAATAGATTAATAAAGTTTAGCGAGCCCACCTTTGTGTGGGCTTTTTTTCAGCTCCCGCTCAGTAACTCAACACTCCAAAATACACCTATCATCAGCAAAAAAAGCTTGGATTACCTCATAGTCAACAACTCAATCCTAAAATGACTGCTAGCTATCAGGGCAAAACGAACGAATAAGTGAGCTCGTCACCAGCTAATTTATTGGCAAAAAACAATGCTAACCTAGCGTTAAATAAGCTCTCACCGATGCTAGTTGCCTACAGCAACAGCATAGTGATTATGCATATTTGCGGCAAAATCGGCGCTATTTTGTGTGAATATTAGCTACCAGCGACTCGTAACTGAGCAGTTTTTATAGTGATTAATTAAGAACTGACATGCCTATCTGCACCAAAAAGTGTGATTAACAGTGAAAAGATCTGTCACACATAGCTAGTTTGGGTAGCAGTCATTCATGGGTTTTAACATTAACAAAGCATTTGAGGCTGGAGGCTTGGCACATTAAGCGCATTAGATCCAAAAAAACGGGCACTCACAAAAGAAATGAAGCCAATAAATATAAAATTTATAGAAGTATTGGATCTATTAAATGAGTTTTATAGATCCAAAAATACACCGAGATAATCTCTATTGATCATTATCCACAAGCAAAGCATACACACCCATGCAATTTTTCTTTATCAGTAAAAAATAGCATGAAATTACCCAGTTATGATGAACGGGTATGGCTTTTTAACCTAAGCTTATCGACTTTTTATCAACAGCTTTAAAAATAAAAAAATCTAAATTTATCATGACTATATATTTATTTTAAACAGCTATAGGTATTCAGAACTACACACAGAGATTAAGATCAATTGAGCCTAACCACAGATCAGGTATCATGGGCGCAACAACATTTAGGCGTAGTAACAATGAGCCAGCTCGAAATTATTATTGGTAGTCAAATGGGCGGCACTGAATATGTGGCCGAACAGTTAAGTGACTTAATGGAAGATCAAGGCATAAGCTGTACTTTACATGAGCAACCTGATCTTAAGGATATGAAAATGGAGGCTGCATGGTTGATCTGCACATCAACCCATGGCGCTGGCGACTATCCTGATAATTTGCAGCCTTTTGTTGAAGATCTCAATGCCCTCACTAATCTCGACAATATTCGCTTTGCGATCATTGGTATAGGAGATTCTAGTTACGATACCTATAACTATGCGGCCAAAAACATCGAGCAGTTGTTGCTGTCAAAACAAGCTCAGCCACTCTTACCTCGCTTGGAGATAGATGTTCTTGGCGAAGATCTACCTGAAGATACGGCTGAACGGTGGTTACCAGAACTATTAAAACACTTGTAATAAAACGATCTTACTAAAAAGTTATACACATATTTATTGTTTTTTCGATCGGTATGTGGATAAAAGCTTGGTATCTTGCGATCTTAACCATGATTATACACTTGATAAGATCGAAGCGAATCTTGCCTGTGTATAAAAGGGCCTTTTGATCAGATGTTCTCCCCTACTAGATCCGATCATACTCACAATAACTTAGATCGCTTAATTTGTTGTTAATCATACGTTTTATAGGGTTATCAACAGAAAAGTAGGATCCTAGTAGTAAGATCAATAAAAGATCTCTTTAAAAGATCCTTTTATATATAAGATCTCTTTACCTTGAGTGAACATTATTTAACCATTTCCCTTAAGCTAATTTCTAGGTAGAATACGCCTCCTCTTAATATTTCACTGGTTGTAGGAAGCATTAAATGATTTTTCATGAGCACTTTGATGTCATTGTCGTTGGCGGCGGTCACGCTGGTACAGAAGCCGCTTTGGCCTCTGCACGAATGGGCATGAATACGCTATTGCTAACGCATAATATGGACACCTTAGGGCAAATGTCATGCAACCCTGCAATCGGTGGGATCGGCAAAGGCCATTTGGTGAAAGAGATCGATGCCCTTGGCGGTGCCATGGCAAAAGCGATCGACAAAGGCGGGATCCAATTTCGAACATTAAACTCATCGAAGGGCCCTGCTGTACGTGCAACTCGTGCCCAAGCTGATAGAGCGTTGTACAAAGCGGAAATACAAGCGATTCTGCAGCGCCAAGAAAACTTAAAGATCTTCCAGCAATCCTGTGATGATCTGATTGTAGAGGGTGACAAAGTTACAGGTGTTGTCACCCAGATGGGATTGAAGTTCAGTGCGCCATCCGTGGTACTCACTGTAGGAACCTTTTTAGGTGGCCAAATCCATATTGGCTTAGAAAACTTTAAAGGTGGTCGCGCTGGGGATCCGCCTTCAATTTCGTTAGCACAGCGCTTACGTGAATTACCTTTTCGCGTTGATCGTCTGAAAACAGGCACACCTCCACGAATTGATGCTCGCACCGTCGACTTCAGCAAAATGCAAACACAACCTGGTGATACGCCTACACCTGTGTTTTCGTTTATGGGTAAGGTGGAAGATCATCCGCAGCAGATCCCCTGTTATATCACCTACACAAACGATAAAACGCACGAGATTATCAATGAAAATCTGCACCGATCGCCTATGTATTCAGGCGTGATTGAGGGGATCGGTCCGCGTTACTGCCCATCAATTGAAGATAAAATAGTTCGTTTTGCCGATAAAGATAAACATCAGATCTTCGTTGAACCAGAAGGGTTAACCTCTTATGAGCTATACCCAAATGGTATTTCCACGAGTTTGCCATTTGACGTACAGATGCAAATAGTCAACAGCATCGCTGGATTTGAGCAGGCGCACATTTGTCGTCCTGGTTATGCCATTGAGTATGACTTTTTCGACCCTCGGGATCTTAAGCCGTCATTAGAAACCAAGTTCATTCAAGGGCTTTTCTTTGCTGGACAAATAAACGGCACCACAGGCTATGAAGAAGCCGGAGCACAAGGACTTATTGCTGGGATGAATGCCGCGTTGCAAGTACAAGGCAAAGAAGCGTGGACTCCACGCCGTGATGAAGCATACACAGGGGTATTAATTGATGACTTAGCCACGCTAGGTACCAAAGAGCCCTATCGCATGTTTACTTCACGTGCCGAATACCGATTACTACTTCGCGAAGATAATGCTGACTTGCGTCTCACCGAGAAAGGCCGAGAACTGGGCTTGGTCGATGACCAGCGTTGGGCGGCATTTAATGAAAAACTAGAAGTGATGGAACAAGAAACACAACGTATTCGTTCCACTTGGATCCATAAAGATCACCCAGCACAGGACGCAGTGAACGCGTTATTAAAATCACCGATGACCCGTGAAGCCAGTTTAGAAGAGTTGATCCGTCGCCCTGAGATCAATTATCGCGATCTTACCGCTATCGAAGGTTTAGCGAGTGAGTCAGACAACCAGCAAGCACTCGAACAGGTAGCGATTCAAACAAAGTATGCTGGGTACATTGCTCGTCAACAAGACGAGATCGCAAAGCAGTTGCGCCACGAGCAAACTATTTTGCCAACGGAGTTTGATTACAGCCAAGTATCTGGCTTATCAAATGAGGTTGTTGCCAAGCTTAGCGAAGCTCGCCCGGACACCATTGGCCAAGCATCGCGTATTTCTGGTATTACTCCAGCGGCGATTTCGCTATTATTGGTGTATCTGAAAAAGCAGGGCATGTTACGCAAATCAGCGTAACCACATAACACATCCATGTTAGAAAAAAAATTTACGCAGTTATTGGCCGCAGCCAATATCTCTCTAAGCGAGCAACAAATTAATCAGTTGCTCGCTTATGTTGCTTTATTAAACAAGTGGAACAAAGCATACAATTTAACGTCTGTTCGCGACCCTAATGAGATGCTGGTAAAGCATATTATGGATAGTTTGGTGGTAGCTGAACATTTAGAGGGTAAACACTACATTGATGTTGGCACCGGCCCAGGTTTACCGGGTATGGTGTTAGCCATTGCCCTACCCGACACCGAATTTGTACTACTGGATAGCCTTGGCAAGCGTGTGACTTTTCTTAAGCAAGTAAAACATGAGCTTGGCCTAAAAAATGTAACCGCCGTACAGAGTCGAGTTGAAGATTATCAGCCAAGTGTTAAATTAGATGGAGTGCTTTCTCGTGCCTTTGCCTCTATTGATGATATGTTGCATTGGTGCGCACATTTAATTGATCAAGATGGACGTTTTATAGCTTTGAAAGGCCAATATCCTGAGCAGGAACTTGCCAACCTCCCTGCTGGATTTTCGTTTACCCAGGACATTGAGTTATCAGTTCCAGAGCTTCAGGGCGAACGTCATCTTATAATTCTAAAAAAAGCTTAATTGGCAGAGGATCACCGTGGCTAAAGTCATTGCAATTGCAAACCAAAAAGGAGGCGTGGGTAAAACCACCACAGCCGTGAATTTGGCGGCCTCTATGGCTGCGACCAAGCGTAAAGTTTTACTTATCGATCTCGATCCTCAAGGCAATGCGACCATGGGTAGCGGCGTTGATAAGTATGATGATGTCGCCACTATTTATGACTTACTCATTGAAGAGCAACCTTTTGATGACGTTGTCATCCAGCAAACCTCGGGTGAGTATCATTTAATTGCTGCCAATGGCGATGTGACTGCCGCTGAAGTTAAGCTTATGGAATTGTTCGCACGCGAAGTACGCCTGCGCAACGCGTTGGAGAAAATTCTAGAGCAATATGATTATATCTTCATCGATTGCCCACCCTCACTGAACATGCTGACCGTCAATGCCATGGCCGCCGCTGATTCGGTACTTGTGCCTATGCAGTGTGAGTACTATGCCCTTGAAGGAATTACAGCGCTGATGGGAACCATCGAGCAATTGGCGCAGTTAGTGAACCCGAAATTACAGATTGAAGGCATCTTGCGAACCATGTACGATCCGCGCAACCGCCTTGCCAATGATGTTTCTGAGCAATTGAAACAGCACTTTGGCGATAAGGTCTACCGAACCGTTATTCCGCGCAATGTTCGTCTCGCAGAAGCCCCTAGCTTTGGTGCGCCGGCCATGTATTATGACCGAGCCTCTGCAGGCGCCAAAGCCTACCTTGCCTTGGCCGGTGAAATACTGCGCAGAAAAGAAAAACAAACACCTGCAGTCGCCTAAACGTAGAGGTAAGCCAACCAATGTCTGCTAAAAAACGTGGATTAGGACGGGGTCTAGACGCCCTACTGACGTCATCTAAGCCAGCACCTGGCCCAGCGCCAAGCGCAGATGCACCTGTTGAAGAACACTCACAAGCGCAAGCGAATGCGCAAAGTGGTGAGTTGCAAAAGTTAGCGATCGAATTTTTACGTCCTGGAAAGTATCAGCCGCGAAAAGATATGTCGGAGGAAGCGTTAGAAGAACTTGCCTCCTCCATTCGTGCACAAGGTATTATTCAGCCCATCGTGGTGCGCCAAGTTGCACCTGACAGCTATGAAATCATCGCCGGTGAACGCCGTTGGCGCGCCGCCCAGTTGGCTAAGCTTGATGTGGTGCCTTGCCTTATCAAGGCAGTTCCGGATGAAGCCGCAGTTGCTATTGCGTTGATTGAAAATATTCAACGTGAAGATTTAAATGCTATGGAAGAAGCCATCGCTTTGGGTCGACTGATTGATGAATTTGAGTTAACGCACCAGCAAGTGGCTGATGCCGTTGGCAAGTCACGCACCACTGTCACCAACTTATTACGGCTCAATAACCTTAACGATGATGTTAAAATAATGTTAGAGCATGGCGATATTGAAATGGGTCATGCTCGGTGTTTATTAGCGTTAAGTGGCGAGTTGCAGTCTGAAGCGGCACGCACTGCCGTAGCTAAAGCGCTAACCGTGCGTGAAACCGAAAAACTCGTGCGTTCTATTCTAGAGCCTGTAGAAAAGCCGCAGAAGAAAGAAAAAGATCCAGATGTCATACAGTTAGAGCAAAAGCTCGAAGATAATCTCGGCGCTAAGGTAGAAATTAACTACAACCAAAAAGGTAAAGGTAAGTTGGTGATTTCTTATACAAATCTCGAAGAGTTAGACGGAATTCTTCACCGTATTGACCCACAGTTTAAAGATTAGTCGCTAAGGCGCTCTCACCCCCGTTTCGCGGGGGTGAAATTCCCCCAAATCGCACTGACTCAAGTTGCAAATCAGCCAAAAACAAGTATAATTTCGCCAGTTTTCACACCCTAATAAAATTTAACGTTATTAAGGTTAATAAAAAGTGACGCAAAGGTTAGCAGGCCCGTATCGCCGCGCCGCATTTAAGGGCGTTCTTTTTCAGGGTGTCGTAGCAACAATCGCTGCAGTAATAGTTTTAGTAGGTTGGGGAGTAGAAGCCGGTCTCTCAGCATGGCTTGGAGGCTTGACTGTTGTACTCCCTAATTTTGTATTTGCCGCTTATGCATTTAGATATATGGGCGCAAGCAAATCAGAACAAGTCCTAAGCTCGTTGAAACGAGGAAAGGCGTTAAAGTTTTTGCTCACTGTGTGTATGTTCGTACTGGCTTTTAAACATTTTTTATTACTTCCAGTACCCTTTTTTAGCGCTTATGTGCTGATATTTGCCACACAGTGGATAGCACCGATTTTTTTTAATCATTAACTTTTGGGATAAAACATGGCTGCAGAAGAAGTGACTCTATCGAGCCATATTCAGCACCACTTGACCAATGCAAAGATGTGCTCAACCGATGCCGGTATTGAGTTCAACAAAGCATGTGCGGACAGTGGCTTCTGGACATGGCATGTAGATACCCTCGCATGGTCAATCGGATTAGGTCTTATATTCTTATGGATCTTCCGTGGCGCCGCTAAAAAAGCACACACAGGTGTACCTGGTAAGTTTCAATGTTTCATTGAGATGATTGTTGAGTTTGTTGGTGACAACGTACGCGACACTTACCACGGTAAAAGTAAGTTAATTGCCCCCCTTGCCTTAACGATTTTCGTTTGGGTATTCCTAATGAACCTTATGGATTTGATCCCGGTTGATTTCCTTCCTGCATTTGCAGGCTGGGTGGGCGAAACAGCATTTGGTATGGACTCTCATGACGTATACATGAAAATCGTACCAACCACTGACTTGAACATGACTGCAGGCCTTGCCATTGGCGTATTCTTGCTAATGATTGGTTACTCAATTCGCATTAAAGGCATCGGTGGTTTCCTTGCTGAGTTAACGCTGCACCCGTTTAGCACTAAGAACAAACTAGCAATGGTGTTCTTAATTCCATGTAACTTGCTGTTAGAGCTAATTTCATTGATTGCTAAACCGTTTTCATTGGCACTGCGTTTGTTCGGTAACCTGTATGCAGGTGAGATGATCTTCATCCTTATCGGCGCTGTGGGTTTAATGCAGTTACCACTGCACTTTGTATGGGCGGTATTCCATATCTTGGTTATCGTACTACAGGCATTCGTATTTATGATGCTGACCATTGTTTATCTAAGCATGGCTAGCTCAGACAACCACTAATAAACTGATTTATTAACTTTTATTTTTTAATTTACTTTAAAAACTTTGGAGAAAAAAATGGAACTAGTATTAGGTCTTAAGTATATCGCTGTTGCTCTACTTATCGGCTTCGGTGCAATCGGTACTGCTGTTGGTTTCGGTAACATGGGTGGTAAATTCCTAGAAGCGTGTGCGCGTCAGCCTGAGCTTGCACCTTCACTACAGGTTAAAATGTTCATCCTTGCTGGTCTTATCGATGCCGTAGCTATGATCGGTGTTGGTATCTCTATGTACATGTTGTTCGCACTTTAATTCACTAGTAGCTCTTAGAACAACTGTCAATAAGGAGGAGCGGTCGTGAATATTAACGCCACTCTTATCGGTGAATTAATCGCATTTACGGTGTTCGTGCTGTTCTGTATGAAGTACGTATGGCCACCGCTAAATAGTGCGATTGAAGCTCGCCAAAAGAAAATTGAAGATGGTTTAGCTGCTTCTGATAAAGCTGAGAAAGACTTAGAACTGGCTCGTCAAAAAGCCACGGAACAGTTAAAAGAAGCGAAAGCTCAAGCTGCTGAAATCATCGAGCAAGCTAAAAAGCGTGCCTCGCTTATTGTTGACGAAGAGACAACTCGTGGTCAGCAAGAGCGTGAAAACATCATAGCTCAAGGTCACTCTGAGATTGAAGCAGAGCGTAACCGTGTGAAAGAAGATTTACGTAAGCAAGTTGCTACTCTAGCAGTAGTCGGTGCTGAGCGTATTCTTGAGCGCGAGATCGACCAAGCCGCACACAGCGACATCGTTGAAAAACTTGTCGCAGAGCTGTAACTAGGAGGGTATGAGCATGTCTGAATTGACTACCATCGCTCGCCCATACGCTAAAGCGGCTTTTGAGCTTGCCGTTGAGAAAAACGCGGTTGCCCAATGGCATGAAATGCTGCACTTCGCTGGCCAAGTGGCCAGCGATGAGCAGGTTAATGCAGTCATTGGCAGCCTGCCGTCTGTGTCTGACCAAGCCGATGTAATCATCAAGGTTTGTGCTGACCAACTCAACGAACAGGGTCAAAATCTTATCAAGCTAATGGCCGAAAATGAACGTTTAGCCGCCCTGCCTGACGTTGCCGAACTATTTGCCGAGTTTAAGGCTGAGTTCGACAAAGAAATCGAAGTCACAGTGATTTCTGCAACGGAGCTTGCTGCAGCGCAGCAAGAGAAACTAGGCGCGGCACTCGAACAACGTTTCGCACGCAAAGTTAAGCTGAATTGTAGTGTTGATGCCTCCGTCGTTGGCGGGTTGGTAATTCGTGCCGGTGACACCGTAATCGACGGGTCTATACGCGGCCAAGTTGACCGCTTAGCGGCCACACTACAATCGTAATTGGGAAAAAGAGCATGCAACTTAATTCCACAG
>CEVA01058770.1_pt1 | contig 19550 bp, 19 predicted proteins | sample 361521 | NCBI WGS metagenome assembly CEVA01 (sample SAMEA2622823, study PRJEB7988) | marine metagenome | isolation source: saline water (ENVO:00002010), including
TTAGCCTTTAAACGAACGATTCAAAGCCCCAGTTATACCTGAAGTAACTGGGGCTTTTATTAGAAAACAGATCTAAATGAACCAATCTTAGAACAGTCCCACACTTTGTAGAACCCAAAACAACCTGAGGCTCAGGAGCTTTATACAGGTCACGCCCGCCTAATTTCCCTTGTGACCGAGTGGGTAGAACCTCCAAAAGTGGGCACCCACGAAGAATGTTTCCCAGGTCCGCCCAGGACTATGATAGTGAGTAGACCGGGATCAACAACCATGGGAACAGGGCCGTCGGGTATCTTCAAAAACCGTTCGATCATGGTCTCTTCGGTATACCGCTCTAGGGGAATTCTCGCGTTCCGATGCAGCCAATCCCTAATCTCTTTCTTGCCGAAACCATCGCCAGCAATGGTGGCAGCGTGCTCAGGCCCCAGAGCCAGGAGAGTCTCACCGCCAGTATAGGCGTTGTTGGCTCCAGTGATGGATATGGCTCCGGCAATAATCGTCAGGATATCCTCGGCTGAACTGCCTGAGTGGTCGTTGATGTTATGGGGCGGCTCACCGGCCATTACTGTGACGGTGTTTTGGTCGGAACGGAAACCGCGCTCGATGCTAAGAGATTCCCAGGGGTTAGCCTCCTCATTCTCCGCAACACAATATGTGTACTTGGACGGAGCTCCCTGAGTAGACATATCACCCACACCCGGGCTCGCGCCACCAACATTCAACTGCACCAGCCTCAGCGCCCTCCCGATAGTGGCGTTCGGTTGCCAACCAGGCCCGAAGGCTCCAGAACCACCGTGCATCCCCAATTCCTCGCAGATCGGTCCGTTGACAATTATCAAAGGAGCACAAGGATGGGTGGTAGCCTGTATCGCATAGAGGTTGAATGCTTCGTCGCATATCGCCTCCACAGAGGCAATAATCACAGGAAAATACTCAGGCCTACAGCCAGCCATCACCGCGTTCACTGCCAACTTCTCCACGGTCGCCGAGCCCCAATTAGGTGGGATTTCACCGATAATGTCCTGCGGTTGCATGGGCGTAGCGGCCAACATATCAGCCACTCTCTCCAGCGTTGGGGGAACGACAGGTAAACCGTCAGTCCAACCACGTTCCAGATATAATCCTTGGACTGCCTCAAAATTATCATCGACTTCTAGTTGTTCAGAAACAAAATCTGACAATGGGGCCTCCACCTGGTTATAGAAATAAGGGCGGCCCTAATATGGGCCGCCCTTTGACATCCAACGTAGAGTTACTCTGGCTATCTCGAGTCAGTCAGGCCTTGCACAACCTGTTCAATCAAGCCATCAGCCTTCTGTAGCAATTTCTCCGCTTGCAGACCACCTAGAGGATGTTCGGCAATTGCCATGGTTAATTCCGGCATACCGAGGGATCGACGTTCAACCTCGCCCAGTCGTTTAAATCGGTCAGTGCCCACAACCACTGTACGGATGCCCCGTTTTTCCAGTTCTACTGCGTCGTGGATACTCCACGATGTGCAGGAGCCTCAATCCGCAAGACCAACAATCGCCGCCTGTACCGAACCAACCAATTCATCAATTACTTCTTCCTTGGCTGGTAACGATGCTGTTGGCTTTCGCTTGTACACCACGTTAGCTATCTCGTATTTCTCCCTGAGAAGCTTCTCTAGCCGCTCAAAGAGCAGGTCTCCGTTAGGCTTGCTGTTCCAAAGGAATCCAACAGACTGACCGCCTAAACCATCCAACACTGGGGCCATGGTCTGCACCATCTCCCTCGGCGCTGCTGTTGGGTTAAGAACAACCAGTTTCGACTTTTCAGTAGTGGTCATATATCACCTTAAACGACCTGATCAAGGTTGAATAATTACAAGAAGGCTAGGGCCTGCCGAATTTGATGTCAAGCAGGCCAAGTCTAATCTACTTTAGGTATTCCTGAAGAACGGGGACGGCATAGGTCCAACCGGAACTTCGATCAGCACAGGAGCGTCCAAGGTCAAAGCTTCTTTCAAAGTTGCTTCCAGCTCTGCAGGACCGTTTGCCACAAAACCTCTGGCTCCATAAGCCTCGGCCAACTTCACAAAGTCCGGGTTGTGCAATTCAACACCGATAGTGCGCCCGCTGAACTGGTTCATCTGGTCCCGCTTCACATTCCCGTACGCGTTGTCATTGAAAACCACCACAACTACGTTGATGTTATGCGCAACAGCGGTGGACATTTCCTGGGAATTAAACATAAAGCCGCCATCACCGGACAGACAAACCACCGCCTTGTCTGGTTGAGCTACCTTGGCTCCCAGTGCGGTGGGATAAGCGTACCCTAGATTGCCCGAGTAGGACGAGGTTATAAAGGTACGCGGTTCGTAAACTGGGAAATGGGCTCGGCTATAGTAGCCAAGCTGAGTCATACCGGAGATCAAAATACCATCTTCAGGCACCGCTCTCCGAACTGCCTCCAATAGTTCACCCTGGGGTTGGACCTTGATAATGTCATTGCTTCGCTGGGTTTTCTGAGCAGCGACCGCAGCTGTATTGTCCTCTCGGGCGGAGGTCTTGGTCGAAAGTGCTGTAAGCAGGTTCTCCATGGTCAGCTTAGCGTCCCCCTCAACTCGGAGAGTATCCGTATAGCCGCGACCGATCTCCTCAGGGTCAATGTCAATCTGAACCACTTTCTGGCCGTCCAGCCACTGAGAAGTGACTAACCTGGTGCCGACAGCCAAGATTACATCGTGACCGAATTCTTTCCTGGCAATGGTGTCATTCCTCAGCCAGAGCGCTCCCAGACTCAAAGGATGATGGTCTGAGATAGCACCCTTGCCTTCCGCGGTGGTCACCACCGGAGCCTGTAAGAACTCAGCAAGTTTGGTCAGAGCCTCGGAACCCTCAGAAGATATCACTCCACCGCCGGCCCATATGAGCGGCTTGGCAGCTCCGATTAGAGCTTCGGCTGCGGCTTCTACCTGGTCAGCGGGAGCTGAAACGGGACGTGGTGCTTCTGGCTCCAAAAGTTCTACTTCACCAACCTCAGCCAAAGTCTCTGGCGGAATTTCAATCTCCACCGGTCTGGGACGACCATTCTTAAGGTTGTGAAACGCCTCGTGGACGATCTCAGGTACTTCTGCGGGGTCGAGCATCCTTTTGGCCCACTTGGTAACCGGCCCGATGGCGTCTAATTGATCATTGACCTCGTGGAGCATCCCACGGTCACCACCAATCTCGTCCTTCTCTATTTGCCCCGTAACCATCAAAACCGGCGATGAGGCAGAATATGCAGTTGACAATGCCGAAGACGCATTCAATAAACCAGGCCCTGGTACAACCAACGCTGTTCCAACTTCGCCACTAGCCCGGGCGTAGCCGTCGGCCATATATGCGGTGGCCTGCTCGTGGCGGACTGTGATGAACCGTATGCCCGGTTCATCATATAGACCGTCCATCATGTGGTAGAGCTGCACGCCTGGAAGTCCGAATATCACTCTGACTCCTTCGCGGTATAGGGACTTGGCCAGAGCCTGGCCTCCGGTCATCTTAACCATTGATTTAAACTTCCTCTCTTCTAGTTAATCTGTTGTTTGATTTCGCCTTTGTACAGGTCTATCAGGGCCTGTTGAACTGAACCAATATACCGTCCGGGTCACGAACGTAGATGCTTTTTATATCACCATTAGGGTCAGTGTAAGACTCCCTTGAGCCTGCGAGCTCATAGCCTTTGGCGATGAGCTCGTCAGCCAAGCTAGCCACGTCGGCAACCCCAAAAGATATGTGGCTGATGCCCACCTGGTCAAGAAGTATGGGTTGACCGTCTGATTTTTCTCCTGGATGACTGGTCAATGTCAAAGTTGGAGTCAGGTTCTCTCCGTAGGCTAGACTGACCCAGTGTCGTATATTACGTTCAAGAGCATAATTGTCCAAGCGTGCCGTTTGGGTGCCGCCCTCTGTGATGTCAGTGATCTTTTCACCAATCACAGTCATACCCAAAGCATCCCGGTAGAATTTCAAAGATTCTTCCATGTCTCGTACGCATACCCCAACATGGGTTACACAGGTGGCAATCATCTAATGTTAACTCCTTCAAAGATAATCGATGGGCTATTCCGCAAATATGAAATCCCTGATGGCTGTGAAGTACTCGTCAATACCCTTAAAGAGTAAGTCATTATGGCCAGCCCCGCGTATCATGATCATTTTTTTGTTAGTGGAAGCGAAGTTCTGAAACATCTCCTCTGCATGTTCCAAGGGCGCCAGAGTGTCTACCTCGCCATGAATCACCAAAACAGGGATCGCGATGGAAGCAGCCTTAGCCCGGTATGCATCCTCAAATTCTGCCGCTTGCTGTGGGGAAAGACCGCCAGTGAATTGACCCAGGCTGGGACGACCACTTTCAATAATAACGCCTTTAACCCGAGGATTGCCTTGAGCGGCCAACTCAAAAGCGGAATGCCTACCCATTGAACGACCCATAACGTAGGTTGGTCCATGAAAACCGCTAGCCCCAAGGACGATATTCATGGATTCAAGGACCGTATTGGCGTCGGAAAGCATGGTTGTAAATGACGGATTCCCACCGCTCTTGCCGTAACCGCGATAGTCAACAACAAAGAAATTCACCCCAATTTGGTTATACAGCGGGGCAATGGCATCATAGTCTGTGACCATCTCTCCATTGCCGTAAAAGAACAAGATAGTGGGATTAGTGCTGCCTGAGGGGAAGAACCTACAGGACAATCCAATATCATCGCCTACATTGATTGTATAGTCCTGCACGCCTTCAGGTGGGGTAGTCCATCCTTTCCTGGGATAGAATGAATTAAACGATATGTTAGGGTCGTCCAGCGCCGAGTAGTCCACTTGGACCATCATCCTCTCCGTTAGTTCAAAAGTACGTTTTAATCGCCGATATTAGCCAAAGAACCCATCAGCTAGATGGCTCTTAATGACATCAGCCACCAATTCTGGCCTCTGGATTGGAACATCATGAATGCTATCTTCAAGCCATACGGTCTTGCTTATGGAAAGCCCTTCTTCAGCTTCTTCAACGAGCATCAACCGCCGCTTGCCTCTCTCGTCTGTGGCAAGGTTGTTCTGCTGTCTAGCGGGCATGATTAACACTGGACACCGCACTTTACCGTAAAGCTCCCTGGGTTTGTGATCCCAGAGCCCTTCGATGATTCTTAGATGATTGTCCCTGCTGAGATTGGCTTTTATCGTGTTATCCCCCAAGACTTGGAAATTAGCCATCACAATGTCAGCCACCTCCGAAGACATACCAGTCTCCTGGTGCCGTCCTCTCACCCGTTCCAGAAACGATTCAACTTTCACTCCAGTGAAATCAGGCGGAGCCATCTCAACTTTGGCTTGCTCAACGTTGGGATAGCGATTCGAGACGTTAATCATTCCACCATCAACCCAAACAAGGCCCCTGATCAACTCAGGAGCCTCCACCGCCATATTTAACGCCACGCTGCCGCCCCAAGAGTGTCCGATAACCAATGGGTTTTCAATGTTCAACCCGCTGATGACACCGAGAGCATCTTTGGTTACCGTCCCTATGTCATAGCCATCATCAGGTTTTTCGGTCAGGCCATGCCCCCGTTGATCCACGGCAATCACCGCATAATCCTGGGCCAGTATAGGAGCGACCATATCCCAGATATGACAAGTAGATGCCAGACCGTGGAACAGGGTAATAGGCGGCCCAATACCGCCCCAGTCCCGATAATGGAAGCTCATTCCGCCAACCGTCACCCTCTTGTCTTCAGGGGCTCGCGCCATCGATAAAAACCTCGAATCAATATGGGACAGATCAAATGTCCCAGACTCCGATTGGCCCTACCGAATTCTCGATTGATAAGTCGACAGGGCCTCATTGAACTTTTACGCGGACAGTTCAGTTTAACGCCAAATAGCGAATCCCCAACCGCCACCAGTCCCCGCAGGAGAGCGGTACACTGGAACGTATTCTACCAAGTCCATCTCCAGATGTTCGCACGCAGCAGCAGCAGTGACCCAATTCAAAATCTCTGAGCTTCCAGAATTCAGACGGTACCTAGGCAAGGCAGCTATAGCCTCACTATCTCGCTCTTTCATACCCTTGAGAGCCAGTTGGTCGATCTCTTCGTCAACTAAGAAGTGACTAAGCCCCCCTGAACCAACAACGGCAACCTTCTTGTCAGTATCCCAAGCCTTGATCGCCTTCGCGATTGACCTACCCAGGTTGTAACACCGTCTGGGCGTAGGTTGGTTAGGCGGATAGAAGGTGTTCTGGGATATTGGCACAATAGGCCGAATGTTGTCGTTCATGATGCGCTTGACCACATACGAGTATGCGTGGGGCATAGCCTGATGCCTCGGTTCAGTCACGATTCTTTCTTTCACATAGCCCATGGGTCCAACAGCGCCGCCAGCCTCCTGGTTCATGTAACGAGCGTGAGCAATGTCAAAATCATCATCAATCAGACTTTCGATCAAGTGTAATCCGAGAGCAGAATCTACCGGAACATCCATCTCCTCGGTACCATAGCCCCACATGGAAGCTTTGGTAGCAGGCGACGCTCCATCTCCCATGCCCCGAGGTGTCAGGTGCATACTCTCTCCCCAATATATGGAGAACATAGGCATGTTATCCTCGAAGAACAGCTCTTCCTGATCGTCGCCAACAATTACGACCACATCTGGATCAGCCTCATTCATAGCGTCTTCCAAAGCAATAATCCCCTTTTGACATGCCTCATATTGCGCTTTGAATACCTCAGGCGTAATTCGAGCAGCGATAGATGGGTCCGCTACAGCCAGAAGCTCGTCATAGGTCTTCGTCGAGCCGTCCTCCAGTGACAGCAACATCGGGTTTCCTTTATCTCGAGCTGCATACTCACCCCACATGTCTCCAGGAAGACTCAACATGGGACTATGGGAAGTGCCAAGGCCCAATACAATCTCAGCCATGCTCCCTCCTTCAGGGTCAAATCTTTTACTATTTGCCGTCTTCTCAACAAGGAAAGATAATTCTGGATACATAATCTGATGGAACCGCAGATTTCGCAACCTTACTTATCTGTATTGGCAAATCACATTGCCCTATCATCCTGATATAGTATGAGAGTTGCAGTATCACCAGAACGTCATGGGGATTAACTTGATGATCTTACCTTAGCTGATTCCGCTTCATGCCTTGCCCCAGAACAACCAGGACTTATCACCACGAGAGATTCAACCTAGATGCGACAATATACATTCAAGAGAATCGGCCTTTTTGTACCAACAATACTATTGATGACGATTCTGGTATTTTTCGTCATGCGTGTTGTCCCAGGAGACCCAGCAATTGCCCTGCTAGAAGGAGACGGAGGTGGATCTTACACCCAACAAGACCTGGAAAACCTCAGAGCAGAGCTTGGTACTGACCGGAACATAGCCGCTCAATACGTCAGCTGGCTGGGTGGGATCATCCAAGGAGACTTCGGCGATTCATATTGGTTCAAGGCTTCGGTAATGACCGAACTGGGCAACCGTATGCCAAGAACCTTAGAACTGGCAGTCCTGGCCATCACCTTGTCGGTCCTCTTCTCGGTACCTTTAGGAATCGTATCTGCAATAAAACCAGATAGTTGGCTTGATCTGGGGGCACGCACTTTTACAATCATTGGCATCGCCATACCTAATTTCTTGATGGCAATCCTTATGATTCTCTTACTGCTGGCTGTATTCAACTGGCTGCCGCCATTAGGCTATGTGGAACTGTGGGAAAACCCGCTCAGAAACCTGCAGCAGATGATATTCCCAGCTATTGCATTGGCTATATACGATATGGCTTTCATCGGCAGAGTCACGCGCTCATCCATGATGGAAGTACTCAGAGAAGACTACATGCGCACAGCCAGGGCTAAAGGTCTCGCGGAAAGAGTGGTACTAGTAAGGCACGGACTAAAAAATGCATTCCTGCCGATATTGACAATTTCTGGCTGGCAATTTGCCCGTTTGTTCGAAGGCGCGGTAATCATCGAGACCATCTTTCTAATTCCCGGCGTAGGCCGTATCCTGATCGAAGCCATCTTCCACAGGGATTTCCCCATGATCCAGGCTGTGATAGTAGTTATTGGAACCGGTGTACTGCTAATCAACCTGGTGGTGGATCTTCTATACGGTTGGCTGGATCCGCGCATTCGTTACAATTAATCAGGCATGAAAGTTCTCCTCCAACCACAACATCTAGCTTTACATCCCGTCGGATCCATCACACCACTCTTGTTCAGTTTTCTCTGAAAATTAGAAAGGCTACTGAGAAATCGAAAAGGGCTGCCAGATGGCAGCCCTTTTCGATTTCTCAGTTTCATCAGGGTTAAAGATTAACCAAGGTGTTTTCCAAAGAAGGAGATCACCTTCTGCCAGCCATCGGTGGCGGCTTCTTGATGATAGCTAGGACGATCTACCGCAAAGAAGCCGTGACCAGCACCTGGGTACATATGGAATTCATAGTCCTTGCCAAGGCGTTTCAGTTCAGCTTCCGTCTCAGCGACGTCTGCAGGTGACGGTCGAGCGTCCTCTTCTCCAAACAAACCCAGAAGCGGACAGTTCAGGCCATCAGTAAAGTCGATGGGCCAAGCGGGCATTGCAGGAGTGAGCTCATCATTACCCTTGGTGACTCCACCGCCCCAACAGTCAACTGCTGCGTTGACGTTATCCAGAGTGCAAGCACCCAAGTAGGTCTGGCGTCCGCCTGAACAGAAACCGATCAACCCGACCTTTCCGTTGGTGTAGGGCAAGCTCCTCAGATAATCCATGGCGGCCGAAACATCGCCCATAGTCCGAACATCAGGCATACCACCTGCCTCACGGATGCTGTTACTGTTCTCCGTGGGAGAGCCTTTACCTTCACGGAAATGTAGATTGGGTGAAATGGTCGCAAATCCGTTATAGGCCAACTTGCGTGCCATTTCCTTAGAGGCGGCGTCCCAGCCGGGCATGTGGTGGATTAACACCACCGAGCCAACGGGGCCAGCGCCTAATGGGCGGGCCAAGTAGGCATCAATCTGGGTGCCCTCGTGTCCATTGATGAGTACGGTTTCTGCTAATAATCCTTCGTACGGCATAAATGATCCTTCCTTATTTCAATATCTCGATGATTTCTTTGGGATATTCCCCATAGTTGATTGAAACTCAACGCTGCGTTGCGCCAAGGTGCAGGCGGCTAGACTACTACTGGCAAGAAGCCACGTCAAACGGTCTGTCGTCACCGGATACCAATTCAAGAGGTCTTTACCTGTAAGTTTGATTGGCAATGATCGGTTTGTGAGGCTATAATGCGCCCAATCTAGCCCACCAATGCCAATTTATGTCGACCTGTACGAAAGAGACAGATTAACACTGTGGGTCAATCAATTAGGAAGGTAAAACGATATGGCTCTGCCAGAGCGAATGAAATTTGGAATCTTCATGGGGCCATTTCATCGTGTCGGAGAAAACCCCACACTAGCGATGGATCGCGATTTAGAATTAGTGCAATGGCTGGACCACCTAGGCTACGACGAGGCCTGGATCGGTGAACATCACAGCGCTGGATGGGAAACAATCTCTTCCCCTGAACTATTCATGGCAGTAGCAGCAGACCGCACCAAGCATATAAAACTCGGTAGCGGAGTAATCAGTCTGCCTTATCATCACCCATTCATGGTCGCCAACCGAATGGTACAGCTAGACCATATGACCCATGGTCGAGTCATGCTGGGCGTTGGACCAGGAGCTTTACCAGGCGATGCCTACATGCTGGGCATCGACCCTACCACTCAGCGCCAGCGCATGGATGAGGCACTGGGAATCGTTCTTCAACTAATGACCGATACCGAACCCATCACCTACAAGGGTGAATGGTTTGAACTCCGTGAAGCCATGCTCCAGATTCGACCCTACACCAAACCTCATATGCCCCTAGCCGTAGCATCAGTTCAATCTCCAGCCGGAGTTGCTTTGGCAGGGAAATATGGTGCTTCTATCCTGACCATAACCCGGCCCCGGGATCCATCGGCCGTTGAGTCTGACCTGGCTGGACTTTGGGCCATCGCTGAAGAATCGGCTGCAGAGCACAATCAAGTGGTAAACCGAGACGACTGGCGCCTAGTAATTCCAGTACATGTCGCTGAGACTCGAAAAGAAGCATTTGATCAAGCCAGGCTAGGGGCGGGACGGTACCAAGGCGAATATTTCCAAAACACTATGGGACGAGACCCTGTGACCGATGGGCCCCAGGACACGATCATCGACGCGATGGTAGAGAACGGAACCTGGATAATCGGAGATCCTGACGACTGCATCGCCGGTATCCGCAAGTTGGAAGAACGTAGCGGTGGCTTTGGCGGGTTCATGGTGCAGACTGTCGACTGGGCAAAACGAGAAGACATCCTCCACAGTTTCGAACTTCTGGCCAGGTATGTCATGCCCCAGTTTCAGGGCACAGCCCTAAGCACCGCAGCATCAAACAAGTGGGCATTTGAACACCGGGATGTATTAAGTGCTGGGCGGACGCAGGCCATCGATCGCGCAAAATCAGATTATGTCTCCAGGAGTTGATAAACTCTGGTTTCAGTTAATTTCTACTAGTAGGATGCCATGAAAGCGGTTTGGTACGAACAAAACGGTGATGCTGACATTCTCCAGTACGGAGAAATGGCTGACCCAGAGCCTGCGGATGGTGAAGTACGAGTCAGTGTAGCGACTTCGGGCGTGAATCCATCTGATTGGAAGCGACGACAGGGCTTGACGAACCTGATTGAATTCCCAAGGGTCATACCCAATCAGGACGGCGCCGGGGTGATTGACGCTGTGGGTGCAGGCGTTCCAGAATCCAGAATCGGAGAGCGGGTCTGGTTATTTGAATCCCAGTTTCAGCGGCCATTCGGTACTGGTGCAGAATATACCACTGTTCCAAGTGGCCACGCCGTGCTATTGCCCGACAAAACCGACTTCGCCATGGGGGCAGGGATAGGTGTTCCCGCCATGACAGCGCATCGCTGCGTTTTTTCCGATGGGCCGGTCACAGGAAAGACCATCTTGGTTACAGGCGGCGCTGGAGCAGTCGGTCACTACGCCATCCAACTAGCCAAGCTGGGTGGCGCGACAGTAATCAGCACTGTCAGTTCAGACGAGAAAAGTCGAATAGCGTCGGCAGCCGGAGCCGACCACACGATAAATTACCGCGATGGCAACACTGTGGAACAGATTCTCGATCTCACCAACGGCAGCGGAGTTGACCGTATAGTCGAGGTCGACATGGCCGCCAACTTCCCAGTCAGTCAAACAGTTTTGCAATCGTCTGGAGTATTGGCTGTCTATGCAGCTGGCAGTTCTGCGGCACCCACAGTACCATTGCAATTCAATTCCACAAATGTAACCGTCCGGATGGTGCTGGTCTATGACATGCCCGAGACCGCCAAGTCAGATGCTGTAAGGGACATCACCTCATGGCTAGAGCAAAGCAAACTGGTTCCATTTGCCGGCCTTCACTTCCCGTTGGAACAATTAAAAGACGCTCACGTGGCAGTAGCAGCTGGAGCTATAGGCAAGGTCGTAGTCGACATTAATCCTCTCTAGCCGGTAAACCTAAATTCTCGTCACAGATAGATCCATAACTTGACCAATTACCAGAACATATTGGACGGAACAGTTGCCGTGATTGGCGGCGGCGTGGTCGGCTACTTTGTGGCATATCGCCTGGCAAGCGCCGGAATATCAGTAACCCTAGTGGAACAAGGAGGTCCTGGATCAGGAGCCACCGGAAACTCTGCCGGCAACATACAACCCGCCTCGGGCGATGATGACACCTACAAGATCGCCTTGGGATCAGAGAGCCTTTCTTTATGGAGAAATCACTTGCCTCGGATAAAAGAGGCAGGCAAGATAGACTATCTTGAGCAGGACGTCCGCTACTTTTATGCATCCACCAATCCCCACGAGGAACAGACTAGCCGACAAATACTCAGCGACTTGAACGCTGCGGGCCTTCGAGCAGAATGGGTGAATGGCGATACGGCCCGGGAGATCGAACCAAGACTCTCAGATTCTATTACCGGCGGAACCCTTCACCGAGACTGCATCCAGATGGACCCCAAACTGTTCATGCAGGCCATCGCCAACGCTGCAAAAACTGAAGGCGTGACCATTTTGCACCAAAACCAAGCTACCGGTATGAACCTAACAGACGGTCGCGTTAGCGGTGTAACTTTAGAAGACGGCAGCATTCTCCAGTGCTCGTCCGTTGTGCTGGCCACCGGAGCTTGGACAAAAAAGATTATGTCAGAGTGGTTAGGCTATGACTTGCCTGTGGAACCTCATGGCCTACAAAAAGTCCATATAAGTCTGGATATAGGCACACCTCTGAAATGCGCAGTGCGCTGGAATTCAGTCAACATCGTTAGCCGTAAGGATGGATTAGTGCATGCAGGGAGCAAGTACGACCCTGCAGGGTTCAACTCCAAGCCTTCTGAAGAAACCCGTGATTGGTTGTTGGCTCAGGTGGCGGAGATTATGCCTGGGTTCCAGCCTTCAGATGTCGAGACTATCGCCGCTTTTGCAGCTTCCACTCCAAATCGCATACCTTTGGTTGGCCATCTGCCCGGCACCGATGGCGTCTTCCTAGCGGTGCCAAGCACTGACGGTTTCCTGATGGCAGCGGTACTAGCGGATATAACAGCAAACCTGATGATCAAAGGCGAGAGACACACGTTGATACACCGCAGTCCCTTAGCACAAGCAATACGGCGTTAGATCATATCGCCCCCCAATCTTCCGACTTTACCAAATACCGTAAGGCCTACATGTACGGTGGGTTAAGGGCGATTTGGGACTGCTTTAGAACAAATTTTGTAATCAAGATTAGAAGGCAACATTATCAAAAGATAATAAGCTCTACTAATCACTTAGATATATCCACCAGCCAGAGAAAAGAGCCTTTATATACCTGAAGGGATCGGGACTCAATAAGCTTTTGTTTTAACAGCAATAACCTAGTGGGTATGCTATATGCTTAGCCCCCGACATCACTGATTTAATTCGAGCTGCCTAACGATAAATTCTAATCCCGGTTCCAGTCTCTAATCATAGGATGGCTGCGAAAGATCGAAAGCGATCCGAGCAGCGTCATATGGACCTATCCTGATATAGGAATCTTAGACGGACAGTCACAAAAGGTCGATGAGATGCAAGCGGTCCACAAATTCGCGGGACCAGCACCAACATCATAGTCCGTTCGAATTACGACGGCATGGCTTTGGATGGCCGACCTCATGTGGAACGGCGTAGGTAATAGAGCCTAACTTCACAAACATATCGTCGATCAAGACCGTCCACGCTTTGGCCTCAGGCCTCATTTGACCCTCCAATTACCCCCTGTTAGAATGCGCCCATCTTGGCCATCATGCTTATTTTAGGCACGAACTGCCAGTTATCAGAACTGTTCACCATGATCTGACAGCCTGATTAACCTTATATATGCGGGGTGTGTACGCCATGGCAAGAAAAGTTTCGGTTTCCGTTGACCACGATATCTGTGTGGGTAACACAATGTGCGTTACCATCGCCACCAATGCGTTTCAACTCAACGATGACCGGCAGTCAACTCCAGCAAACCCCGATGGAGACACTGAGGAATTGATCATGGAAGCCGCTGAGAACTGCCCGGTCTCGGCCATAACCATTACAGACGCCATCACTGGAGAACAACTATTCCCTTAAAGGAATTCTTCTAAGAAGAACTGGCACTCATCCAGCCTATTGAGATACCAGGTAATTCGAAACTATGAGTCCTTCCCCACTAAGGAGTGGGGAAGGTTTTTTATTTGGACGCCATCTTATCGTAACTCAAGGAGAATCATGGACATCGGCATTGCGTTATTAATGACACAGCATGACTTCAACACCATTGATTTAGCCCTCAAGGTAGAAGAGCTAGGTTTTGAGTCGTTGTGGGCGCCGGAACACGGCATAGTTCCCATAGACTTCAAGGTCGAACCAGCAATTGGCCGCCAAGGAGGGATTCCCAAATTCTATGCCGAAGGCGGTATCAATCAGATACAAGACCCATTAATATTCCTGGCTGGAGCGGCCACCATTACCAAGAAAATCAAACTAGGCACTGGCATCTGCCTTGTACCGGAACGTAATCCCATCCGCTTGGCCAAAGAGGTTGCAACGCTGGACCAAATATCAGGAGGCAGATTTTTATTTGGTGTTGGAGCTGGCTGGCTGAGAGGCGAGTCAGAGATACTTGGTGTGGACTTCCCTAACAGATGGAAACAAACCCGGGAATATTTGGATGTGATGAAAGAACTTTGGACCACCGAAGTAACTGAATACCACGGTGAATACATCGATTTCCCGCCGCTGGTGTGCGCTCCCAAACCAGTTCAAAAACCGTACCCTCCCATATTCGTGGGCGGCGAGCTAAAGAACGCCGCCAGAAGAATCGCACGCTACGGTGACGGATGGCTGCCAAGAGCTCGGAACACATCTCAGTACCAAGACCCAGACAGAATTTCCGGAGCACGAGAACACATAGAAGATTTAATAAAACAGGAAGGAAGAGACGCATCTAAATTTAACATCACGATGTGGGACGCGCCACCAGACCGAGATATGAACCGACGTTTTGCGGATGCCGGAGCGAATAGGGTGGTGCATATGCTCAACACCACAGACGAAAGGTCAGCACACGAGGCGATCGAAAAAGTGGCAGAGGCAGTCCTTTAGAAGGACAGCTAGGATTATATAAAAACATCCAGTTCAATAATGGGATTTTTCAGACTCGGTTAATACCTACGATGCTTTTTCCTATTGTGACCGGAGACCGGTTCCCCGAAGACTTGATTGGAGCAAAAGTCGATACTTGAACGGAGAGATACGCATGCCCTTGGACGATTTTTTATCCAGAGCGCTAGACCTGGCATCCGTACAAGGCGCGTCCTACTGCGACGTACGGCTGGTCGAGACAAATCAAGAACGGTTTGTAGTGCGATCCGGCGCAGTAGAAACCTTGAGTAATGACGAATCTCAAGGTATTGGAGTGCGCGTTTTGGTATCTGGATGCTGGGGCTTCGCATCTACCAACATCGTCGCCCCTGATGAAATCGACCGAATAACCAACGTTGCAGTAGAAATCGCCAAGGCCTCTGCGCAATCCAGTACGGGGCAAGTCTCACTGGGCCCTCCGGTAACAAGTCAAGGCGTTTATACCACCCCAATACGAGTTAACCCGTTCACCATATCTTTAGAAGACAAGCTGGGATTGCTACTGGAAGCAGATGCCAGGATGGGCTCGGTGAAGGGCATATCAGCACGTACTGGTAACTTAATATTCATCAAAGAGCACAAGAGCTTCGCAAATAGCGAGGGTGCCCACGTTGAACAGACCATATACGAAGCCGGTGGCGGCATAATGGCAACGGCACGAGGCAACGGTGAGATTCAACGTCGTTCTTATCCCCAGTCAATGCGCCAGCAGGGCTGTGCTGGTTGGGAGTTCGTAGACTCCATGGATCTGGCAGGCAATGCAGAACGCATAGCATCAGAAGCAGTTGCCCTTCTTTCAGCCAAACATTGTCCTTCTGGAGTCACCACGTTGATCGTAGGTGCTTCGCAGTTGGGTCTTCAAATCCATGAATCCTGTGGTCACGCCATTGAATTGGACCGGGTCCTGGGCTCTGAGGCGGCCTATGCTGGAACATCCTTTCTTACGACGGACAAACTAAACAACTTCCAGTACGGGTCCGAGCACATTAACATCACCGCTGACAGTGTCCGGCTACCCGGCCTTGGTTCCTATGGTTGGGACGACGAAGGTGTACCAGCCCAATCAACCCCCGTGGTTCAAAATGGCCAATTCACTGGTTATCTGACCTCTCGGGAAACGGCATCAGGTTTGAACCTGATTCCCAACGGCTCTATGCGGGCAGCTTCTTGGAACCGAATCCCATTAATCCGAATGAACAACGTCAGCCTTGAACCAGGCAACTGGAACCTAGATGACCTGATCGCAGATACCGATGATGGAATCCTTATGGAGATGAATCGGTCTTGGTCCATCGATGACCGACGTTTCAACTTCCAGTTTGGCACTGAGATCGGATACGAGATCAAAAAAGGCAAACTGGGCAAGGCCCTCCGAAATTGCACCTACACCGGCATCACTCCCGAGTTCTGGAACTCCTGCGATGCTGTCTGCAACGAGGAACTATGGACCATGTGGGGGATTCCCAACTGCGGCAAGGGCCAACCAGGCCAGATTGGCCACACAGGACACGGAGCTGCCCCCGCGCGATTCCGAAACATTCAGGTAGGAGTGATGAAATAATGCTGGGACGGGAGAAAGCGCTGGCACTATTAGATAAGGCCCTGGCTTACTCCAAAGCAGAGCAGATCGACATCTATCTCAACTCCCAAGACCTGGGTCTATCCAGGTTTGCCGGAGGAGCGATCCACCAAAACGTGTCCCACGGCAACGTGGTATTAAACATCCGGTCAGTGGCCGGTAAACGCCTAGGCCGAGCAACGACCAATGATCTGAGCGATGCAGGAATTCAAAAAGCAGTGGAATCGGCCCATCAAAACACCTTGTTAATGCCTGCCGATGAAGATTTTTTAGGATTACCGCAACCATCAGAAACATCCACCGTGGACAGCTGGGATGAGGCCACTGCATTCTGTAGCCCGGAAACCCGGGCTGCCATTGTACGAGGGGTATGTCTCCAAGGCGTGGAGCATAATCTGAATGTGTCCGGGGCCTGCCGAACAGGCGTTCAAGAGATTGCCGTGGTCAGCAGCAGAGGAACACGAGCCTACCATGCTGGGACATTCGCCGGGTTAATAATAAACACAATGAGCGAAAGTTCGGCAGGCTGGGCCAAAGGAGGCGGATGGCGTCTTTCTGATTTAGACACAGAGGCGCTGGGGAAAGAAGCGGTCTCTAAAGCGGTCGAAGGGCGAAACCCTGTTGCTGTAGATCCTGGACGTTATCCCGTAGTACTCGACACCTACGCCGTGGACGACATTTTGGAGGCCTTGAGCATGTACGGCATGGGCGCTCAGGCCGTACAGGAGGGCCGCAGTTGGATGAACGATCTTATAGGTCAACAGGCCATGAACCCAGCCGTCACAATTTGGGACGACGGGTCTGCCATCCAAGGATGGCCGGTACCGTTCGACGCTGAAGGTATGCCACGCCGTCGGGTAGAGGTCATCACTGCAGGTGTGGTGAACACTCCGGTACACAATTCATATACCGCTGGGAAAGACGGCACGCTATCTACCGGTCACCAAGCCTATTTCACCGGCGCGCCTATCGCCAGCAACCTGTTCCTACAGGAAGGAGACTCGTCGCTCAAAGAGTTGATTGGTTCCACCGAGCGCGGAATCTACATTACCCGATTTTTCTACACTCGTCTGGCCCACTCTAAGGGTTGCGTCATGACAGGGATGACACGTGACGGCACGTTTATGATTGAAAATGGACAAATCACTCACCCTGTGAAGGACCTACGTTTCACTCAATCATACGTGGAAGCACTTGCCGGAGTAGAACTGGTTGGACGCGACTCCAAGTTAATATTGAATGAAGTTGGGTTCGCCACTAGAGTGCCGGCCTTGAAACTAAGCAGCTTCAACTTTACTGGGGTTACTGTTTAAGGTCCTATATCCGAATCTCACCCAGTGCTAGACCGGCGTGCCACAGAGTAATTAGTTCGCTTAAAATCACCGCCATTCATAGCCATATAGATAGATGTATTTATTTTTCAAAAGAACATCCTATTGGATGTTTCTAAACTACCCACATAAGACCACATACAGGAGTAATAGACCATGAAAGCAGCCGTGTTACATGAAGTGAACCAACCGTTGCAGATGGAAGAGATCGACGTGGCACTGCCCGGCCCGAGAGAGGTCTTGGTGCGCACAAAGGCCTCTGGTGTTTGTCATAGTGACCTTCACTTTGTGGAAGGTCTCTACACCACAACCATGCCTGTCGTTTTGGGACATGAAGCCGCCGGAATTGTGGAAGCAATAGGAAGTCAAGTGAATTACGTTTCACCTGGAGACCGCGTTATCTGTTGCCTATCGGTCTTCTGTGGTCAGTGCGAACGCTGCACCACTGGGCGTCCGGTGTTATGCTCGAGAACAGGCCTGGTACGTGGTCAGGATGAAGCACCACGTCTGAGCCAGGGCGGCGCATCAGTAACCCAGTTTGCGAACCTCGGCGCGTACGCCGAAATGATGCTGGTTCACGAAAATTCCCTAGTGAAAATCGAGCAGGACATTGGATTTGAACAGATGGCCCTAATCGGGTGCGGCGCAACTACCGGGCTTGGAGCAGCCATGAACACCGCGAAAGTGGAGCCCGGCAGCACCGTAGCGGTAATCGGCTGTGGCGGAGTAGGCCTGAACGCCATCCAAGGCGCAAAACTTGCAGGTGCCTTAAGAATCATCGCTATCGACAGCGTGGAGGACAAACTGACGCTGGCACGTGAGTTTGGAGCCACAGATGTTATAGACGCATCTAGTGGAGATGTTGAAACAAAGGTGAAAGACCTCACCAAAGGCGGAGTGGATTACTCATTCGAGGCCATTGGCAAGAAAGAAACAGCCGAACAATCCTTTAGCATCCTACGAGCTGGAGGCACAGCAACTATCATTGGCATGATTCCGCAGGGGGTTAAGATTGAGTTGGACGGAGCGTCTTTTTTGCGAGAACGACGGATTCAGGGCAGCAGTATGGGCTCCAATCATTTTCGAGTCGATATGCCACGCTATGTAGATTTTTACCTTCAGGGTCGACTTAAATTAGATGAATTAGTCTCTCGACGCCTCACCTTGGAGGACGTAAACGAAGCCTTCAAATACATGAAAGAGGGTTCAGTCGCCCGCAGCGTGATGATGTTTGACTAATCTTAGCCGTCTTCAAAACTTAGGCTTATCCCATTAGGTCCAGGAAACAAAATTAGAACAAGTTTGCAATCAAGACCAATCAATGTGGGCTCAATCGTTCAGATAAGAGGCAACAATAAAATTACCGAGAATCAGCAAGTTCAGCTAAACTAGGTCTGGACGATTGGGCATGGACATTGCGGTCATAAGCATGGTCGCAACAAGCTTTTCATAACTGCCTTCATAGGAAATAACATCACCTTTGCAAACAGTCACAGTGGCTCCTGAACGTACCACTTGACCTCGTGCCACGAGGAATTCGCCTTTGACTGTATCTAAAAAGTTGACCTTGTATTCCACGGTCAAAATGGCAGTATCTGGGGAACTGAGGCTGAAAGCTGCATACCCGCAGGCGCTATCCAGAATAGAAGTGACGATTCCACCATGGATGAATCCATCCTGTTGGGTGAAATCAACCTGGTAGGGCATCTCAATCACGACTTCCCCTGGTTCGACACTCGTCAACCCTGCACCTAATGTTTGCATGACGGACTGTTGATTAAAGCTTCTACGGACCTTAGCTTCAAATTCAGGATCCCTAGGATCAAATCTAGTCAACAGCAGATTCCCGTCGGGCGTACATCAATCAAAACTAAGATTAGAATTTGAAGT
>CEVA01206007.1_pt1 | contig 19536 bp, 12 predicted proteins | sample 361521 | NCBI WGS metagenome assembly CEVA01 (sample SAMEA2622823, study PRJEB7988) | marine metagenome | isolation source: saline water (ENVO:00002010), including
GCCAGCACATCGTCGCCAAATGTTACGGCTGGGTGCACTTAGTTCCCATCTTGATAATGGCGATGTTGCTGTCCTTGCTTGAGGTGGCGTACAGCTTGCTCGCCTTGAGATTTCAGCATGCCCGGGATGTTTTCTGGGCTTGGGGATGGAACCTGCTGCAAATCCCGTATGTGCTCAAGGCTAGACGTCGGATTTCTCGTCTAAGAGAAACTCGTGACCGGCAGATTCGTCGACGGCAGATTGCGGGTTCGTCCCGACTGCGAGGCTTCTTGCAAGGCCAGATCGGCGGCGATATCGCCCTCCAGTCAATTCGCGGACGAGCGGGGCGCCAGCTAACGCAGAGCTTGTCGGCGGGACCTCGTCGCATTTCTCTCATAGCCTTGTCGTGCTTAGGACTGGTATTGGCATTTGGCAGCCGCCATTTACTAACGCAGGGCGTCCCTGCTTATGGACAATTCTCGGCCTTCCCTGAACCCGCATCTTTGTTGTCTGAATATTGGAGCGGTTGGCGCGAAATTGGTGTCGGTGTCACAGGGATTGGCCCAGCTGCCTTGGGTCTGTTGGGGGTAGTTGGGTGGGCGACTTTCGGAGCACAGGAGCTACTCCGAGACGTCCTGATCCTTAGCCTGCTCCCGATCGGAATGTTAGGTATATGGCGGCTCCTCAAACCGATCGATTTGATATGGGGGAGAGTTGTCGGAACGTTGCTCTATGCAGTTTTACCCCTTCCCTACAACGCTCTTGTCGATGGACGCTGGGGGACACTCTTATTGGTAGCCGCTCTCCCTTTTGCTGTTCGCCGAGTTCTTACAGCGTTCCGCGCTCCAAGCTATTCCGCCGAGGACCGCGGTATTCTGGCGCAATCGGCGGCGTTGGGTCTCTTAATCGGTGTAGTTGCAGCCTTTGAACCCATCGTCTTTGTAGTCGTATTAGCTGCTTTTTTGGTCGTAGCTATATGGACTATTGGTGTGGTTGAGGTGCGCAACTACTGCCGCGGACTTGCGGTCGTTTCGCTTTCCGTAGCGATTGCTGCTTTGATGCATCTTCCTTGGGTCGGACTTCTGGGCGGCAGTGAGGAAGTTCTTAGCCACCTTCTAGTGCGTTCCCCATCGGAAAATTTTGATGGACTTTCTGATTTACTTCGTTTCGCGCCGGGACGATACGGAAGTGAATGGGCTGCCTGGAGCCCACTGCTAGTAGCTGCCGTGCCGCTTCTACTGGGTCGAGGCGAACGCCTCCGAATGGCACTAACAGGGGGTTCGGTTGCCCTTGTCGGATTTTTTCTAGCGTGGTGTTCAGAAAAAGACTGGTTAAGTGAGTTAGCGCGTCGAGATGTAATGGTGGCTGAGGGTTCGATGGTGCTGGCAGCGGTGGGACTGTGTTGGTGCGCAGCTCTGGGCCCGTCTGCTATTCGATTCGACGGTGCCCGAGCGTCCTCGGTGGTTCGCCGAGGTTGTGTTCTTTTAGGAGCAGGGTCTTTAGCGGTGGCTAGTGCTGTTCTTCTGCTCGAAAGTGCCAATGGAAGATGGGGATCGCCAACTAATGACTTACGTGTCTCTCTATCGCTACTAGACGACCGCGATATCGGGCCCTCCTATCGAGTTCTGTGGCTTGGAGCGCCTGAAGTGTTACCGCTGGCGGGCTGGCCCACCGGCGAAGATGGTTTATACGTAGCGACTTCAGTGAGAGGCCATCCGGACATCAGACACCAATGGGTGGGTGCCCCTGCAGAATCAGACCAGGAATTGTTGAATGCCGTCGAAATCGGTTTATCTGGCAACACGGTGAGAATGGGGCGTTTATTGGCTCCGTTCGGAATTAGGTATGTAGCTGTAGTTGAACGATCCACCCCGTCTTTTTCGAGTGGTATCGATCGTCCCGTGGGGCCCCTTGTCCGACAAAGTCTAGGATCGCAGTTGGACCTTAGGCCGCTTGCGGCGGATCCGTCGGTACGTGTTCTGTTGAACGAGTCGTGGATGTCGAGTAGGGCCCAGTTTGTGGAACCAGTTCGATTAGCTGGGCTTGATGAACCCGGTGAACTGGTCGTGACTGACCTTACGTCAGGTATACCGATTTTGACTGATCGACGGAGTGCTCGGGAACAAAGAGGATTTGTCGGAGTTGGTGAGGTACTGGTTTCTGAGGCTTATGACAGGAATTGGCGGCTTTTAGTTAACGACACGATAGTGACACCGACGCGCTCGTTTGGCTGGGCGATGCGTTTCAATAGCCCGGTTGAAGGTCCTGCTGTCCTATGGCACATGCGACCCGACTCTGTTGCTGATCGCGCAGTTGTGCAGATTGTTTTATGGATAGTGATTGCGCGGTTTGCAGTTACGGAAAGACGGCGCACGAGTGAAGCGGGGTCACCCACATGACCCTGCTTTTATGGACGGTTCGTCTGGTCTTGCCTGTTGCACTGGTAGTGGGCTTGTTTCTCGATGGAAGCCTTGATCAAGGTAAGACGGACTCAACAGAGGTAGTTGTCGTCGATACTGACAATGTGGTTTCGGGGGGACAATCCCTGACGTCTACTTGGTATTGCCCGACCGCTCATAGTAGAGAATTACCCGAAGCTGGAGTAGGGGCCCAGGTCGAGCTTGTGCTCACGAATACGGCAGCTGAGCCGACGAAGGCCACCATCTATCTAGTAAGTCCTACTAGCCCCCAGCGGCTAGTTCAGCTTGAAGTTCCTGGTCTTGCTAGTCGATCACTGCAAGTAGGTGACCACACCGCAGATGAACTCGTATCAGCGCTAGTTGAAGCGCCGGCCGCCGGCATCGTCGCTACGCGACGCGTACGGTCACCTTATGGTTCTGAAGTCAGTCCGTGCTCGTCAGTGGTCGCCGACGAGTGGTACGTAGTTTCAGCTGATACTCAAGCAGATGCCACTAGCCATCTCGTGGTGTACAACCCACTTCCGATTGACGCCGTGATTGACCTTAGTTTTGCCAGTGAGCTAGAGGTTGGCCCATATACACCTAAAGAACTCGGTGGGTTAGTGGTCCCTGCAGCCAGCTCGTTGTCTATAGACATTGGCGAACATGTACGACGGCGCGATGTAGTTAGTGCAACGTTACGAGCACGACTAGGTCGAGTTGTTGTTGATCACATCCAGGTCTTTGAAGGTGTAAGCGGTCGAGTGGGTTTCTCGGCCCACCTTGCTAGTGCAACGATCGCCACCTCGTGGTACCACCCCATTACCCGACTAGGGCCAACAGAAACCGCTTCCGTTGTGGTTTCCAACCCGACAGACGTAGTTGCTGATGTAGAGGTGTCGGTAGTCACCGGTGAGGGCCTAACCACATCGGCAGTCGCCAGCGTCGGTCCCTATGACTTGGTCAAAGTACAAGTCCTGCCTGAAGTCGAAGAACGATTAGCGTCCAACACTGTTTTCACCCCTGCTTCTCTTTTCGGACTTCTGGTGCAGTCATCAAATGGGGTTCCAGTCGTTTCAGGAGTGGAGTTAGCTTCAGGTCCCCAGGGATCGCCGGGCAAGGAAAGCCCCGAAAATGAGCTGATACTCGTTCGGGATGGACAGGAGGAACTAGAACTCCCGCCAGGCCGGGAGAGTGGACTTTCTATAACCCCAGGAGTGCCGAATGGAGCTAAACGGTGGATACTGGCGATTCCGGACCTAGGCGGTCAAGTAATGATCGGACTCCAAAACACTAAGCAGGCTGAGTTGACGGTATTCATATCTCGCTACGGAAGTCGGGGAAGATACAAGGTGACATTGGCTGGGTTTGGATCTAAATCTGTTCCCATGGCTTCAGGTAGCACGATAGAAGTTACAAGTGAGGTGCCGATTGCTGTAACTGCGCTCCACCAGAACGCAAGTGGAGCCGGCCTAAATTCGATATCAGGAATCAAGTTTGCTGAGATCGAACCATGATTCGCCTCTTAATAGCTCTATGCCTCGGTGGTGCTGTATCTGGCGCAGCTTTTGTTTTGAATCGAAGCAGTTCGACAACCAGTATCGCGGTGCGTCGTAATTCTTTACCAACGCGAGTTCCAGGATCTGAGGTTGGTTTAGCGGCGACCGCCGCCATAGTGGTATTTACCGAGAAGAGCTGTCATAGCTGCCAAGATGTTGTACGTCTCATTCGAGGACCCGCCGGAGCGGGCTTGCCTGTCGCAGATATTGAATATGGCGCTGACCAGGAGCTCCATCGAAAATTTGATATCGACACTGTTCCCACGACGGTAATAGTTGACGAGCAAGGAACGGTGGTAGCGGGATGGGTTGGTCGTATTGATCTCAGCGAATTTACGACCGCTTTAGCAAAAGTTGTTTAGTCCGACTCGGACTGGGCAATGGGCGGATGCTGTTCGGTCTCGGCGACAGAACTCGACGCTCTTGCACTTTCCTCTGGTTCCGGTATCAACTGGGCTACCTGCTCGCCAGTAATTGTTTCTTTGTCGAGTAGAGCAGCTGCAATTCGATCAAGAGCTCCTCTGTGCTCAACTAGCGCTTGTCGAGCGCGGCCCTCTTGAGTTCGCAAAATTCTTTCTACTTCTTCGTCGATGATTCTTGCAGTGTCGTCGCTGTAATCGCGACCGCTTACCAAGCCCTCACCGAGGAACACCTGGTTGTCCGATCCCCACGCCATAGGTCCCACTCGGTCGCTCATTCCCCACTCGGTCACCATTCTGCGCGCTAACTCAGTTCCTTGGATCAGATCGTTAGCAGCGCCTGTTGATGTGACACCGAACACGGTGTCTTCTGCCATGCGACCGCCGAATAGAACCGCCAAACGATCTTCGATGTAGTCCTGAGAGTATGCGTGACGTTCCTCAGGCAGCTGCATGGTGATACCCAGTGCCTGGCCGGTCGGAAGAATTGTCACTTTGTGAACTGGATCAGAGTTCGGGAAGAGAGTCGCGATTAGGGCGTGACCGCCTTCGTGATAAGCGGTGACTTCTTTTTCTCGATCCGTCATAGCGACTGAATCACGGCGCTGACCTATCAGTATTCTGTCCCTTGCCGCCTCAAAATCTTCTTGCGTTATTGACTCTCGATCCATGCGAACGGCGTTAAGTGCTGCTTCGTTCACAAGGTTCGCGAGGTCGGCGCCGCTCATCCCAGGTGTGCCCTTTGCAACCATGTCTAGATCAATGTTCGCGTCGACGCTTTTGTCCTTCGCGTGGACGGTCAAGATAGCGCTTCGCTCCTCGTACTCAGGAAGAGGCACTACTACTTGCCGATCAAATCTGCCTGGCCGAAGAAGGGCAGGGTCCAAAATGTCGGGGCGGTTAGTCGCAGCCATCATGACTATGCCCTCAGTGGCTTCGAACCCGTCCATTTCAGCGAGCATTTGGTTAAGAGTTTGTTCCCTTTCGTCGTGCCCGCCGCCGAGCCCTGCGCCTCTTTTGCGTCCAATTGAGTCAATTTCGTCGATGAAGATAATCGCTCGGCCTAATTTACGTGCGGTTTGGAAGAGGTCTCGGACTCTGCTTGCCCCCACGCCTACAAACATCTCCATAAAGTCGGACCCTGTTACAGACAAGAACGGAACCCCTGCTTCACCTGCTACTGCCCGAGCGATCAAAGTCTTACCGGTACCTGGAGGACCGACTAGCAGAACTCCCTTAGGGATACGAGCGCCCACCGCAGCGAAGCGATCAGGTTCCTTTAAGAAGTCGACAACCTCAGTGATTTCTTGCTTGACGCCCTTATAACCGGCAATGTCATCGAAGCCTGTTTCAGGTCGTTCCGTCGTATAGGTCTTTGCTTTGCTCCGGCCTATAGACATGATGCCGCTCATTTGGCCTTGAGCTCGGCGCTGCATCCACCAAAACAGTCCGATGATCAAGACGAAAGGTAGAAGAATCGGCAGCATGCTCAAGAACGGATTAGAGCTTTCGCTACGAAACTCAACCGTGACATTTCGGTCGCGCAAAAGTTTGAGATCGGTTTCCGGAAGTTCAACGGGACCTTTGCTGCTATAGGTCACGTCGTCCATGGCCTCAGCTTTTATGGCTCCGGTGCCGTTCGTAACCACAATTGAGTTGACTCTTCCGTCGCTCACTTCGTCTATGAGGTCGCTGTAATCTATTGCTGTTCCGCTGTCTCTGTTGATTAGGCCAGGGACAATGACTGACGCGAGGACTAAGGCCACAAGCATCCAGACTGACCAGCGCGGCCAGCCTTCCCGGCGGCGTTCACCTGGAGGAGGTTCGGTCTCGTGTCCTTCGGCGACCATATGACCATGCTAGAGGTGAAGGCGGCTTAATCATCTGCGTGACAGGAGCAGTTGTCCGCAAGATCCCATAATTTCGTCTATAGGTTCTGTATCTTCAGCTAGGTGACGGTTTCTCGATCTCGCCTATGTAGTCGACCTCTGTGCGCCAACGATGCAGAAGTGCTGTTGTTGTTTGACTATGAAACTCGTTTGGTGGAACTTTGCGCCTTGAACCCCGATCGTGACGCCAATCTTTTGGAGTTGTGTGCGATCCACGCGGATAGGTTCCGGCCGCCCCAAGGTTGGTCGTGTCAGGACAGGCGCAAAGAAACTCAGGTTATCTTTCAGGACGAAGGCGAATACATCAGCCAAGATTGACGGCGGAGAAACGCCCGAGGTTCTCCCATACAGTTGGGTAGTGAGAAAGTAATCGGTTCTTGGTTCTAGACGGAGTTAAGTTCCCCTGATTCCCGTTGGCGGTAAGTGGATGCCAACATAAGGACGAATGACCTTCCCTGACCCGTCACGAAATCAAGAGGCAACTCCGATACGGTCAGTTGTGCAGCGATTCGGGTATGGGCTACAAGACTGGTTATCACTATTCGTTGCGGTTGCATCAGCTGGCATGGTGGTATGGGGCCTAGGTCCTTCAGAAATATTTGTTGATAGCACGCCAACTGGCGGCGATATGGGTGCCCATGTATGGGGTCCGGCCTTTCTGCGTGATGAACTGCTGCCTTCCTGGCAGCTCAGAGGCTGGAGCCCTGATTGGTATGCGGGGTTCCCGGCCATGCACTTTTACATGGTGTTGCCCTACCTGCTAGTAGTTGTGGTTGATCTGCTGGCTCCATACGGCGTTGCTTTCAAGCTTGTAGCCGTGTCCGGTGTCGTGTTTATGCCTATAGCGGCCTGGTTGATGGGTCGACTGTCAAGGTGGAAGGAACCGTTGCCGGCTCTTTTAGCGATTGCGGGACTTCTTTTCGTCTTTGATCACAACTTCACTATTTATGGTGGGAATATTGCCTCGACTCTTGCGGGTGAGTTCGCATTTTCCATAGGGCTTTCTTTGGCTCTTGTTTACCTCGGCTTAGTCAACCGAGTTATTGATGCTGGTACTCACAAAGTTGCGGCGACTCTGGTTCTGGGGGTCGTAGCGCTCTGTCATCCGATACCCCTGTTATTTGCGGTCGCGGCAACGGTTCTCCAAGTAGCAGTTCATTCTGCATGTCGCATGCGAATTCGTTTGGGTGCTCGAACCGCAACTCTTTTCTTGTTGATTGGGCTGCTTCTGATCTCGGCGGTTTGGTTAACCACTTCGAATCAATGGATGCGAGTTCTGGTGTGTCTGCTACCTCTGCTGGTTCTGGTGGTCAGCGAATTCAAGGCATCGGTTCGGCTGTTAGGGCTAGGCATTCTCAGTGGCGCCTTGTCGGCGTTTTGGACAGTTCCGTTTTTGATTCGCCGCCCTTACTTGAACGACATGGGGTGGGAGAAACTTGACGAGGTTCGCAATAATCTTTTCTTCCCTGAACGGTTGTCGGGGGATAGCGCCAAGATGGCCATCTTGTGGCTTCTCGCGTTAGCAGCGATAGGCGTTGTTATCGGTTGCTTGCGTTGGTACCAGCCCGCAATTTTTTTTCTTGCGATGGGTGTCGCCGCAGGCCTTGCTTTCGTCTTTTGGCCCCAACATCGCTTATGGAACGCCCGCTTGCTTCCGTTTTGGTACTTGGCTGTGTATTTCTCTGCAGCGGTTGGTGTTTATTTCCTAATTGAATTATTGCAAACCCGAGATTCTTTAGATCGGCGCGGCAGTTCTCGCGACAGAGGAAACCTAAGAGTTGCTGTGGTTCCTGTCGCAGTTTTGTTTGCTGCGAGCATCTTCATTTCTGTGTATTTGGGAATCGCTCCTGGCGGTACCTACAACCAAAACGGTGACTTTCGCTGGGGTCCGGTAACGGTTGCGTCTGGTGATCAGAACTTTGTTGCAGGTTGGGCTGCTTGGAACTTCACCGGGTACGAAGCTCGTGCCGGATACCCGGTGTATAGGACTCTTGTAGAGACCATGGCGGACATTGGGGATGAATATGGATGCGGTCGAGCGTTATGGGAGTATGAGCGGGACGAGTTGGGTTCCTATGGGACCCCAATGGCTCCCATGCTGTTGCCCTACTGGACAGATGGCTGTATTGGTTCGATGGAGGGTCTTTATTTCGAGTCGTCTGCAACCGTCCCATTTCACTTCTTGATGCAGTCAGAGTTGTCGGCGAACCCTTCGCGGCCGATGCGAGGTTTGGCCTACAGAGGACTGGATTTAGAGTCTGGTATCGAACACATGCGAATGTCGGGAGTTCGGTACTACCTGGCTTTCAGCGAACAAGCTATTGAACAAGCGACCGGACACCCAGACAGGCTCAAATTATTGGCGATCTCAGGTCCTTGGCATATTTACCGGGTCGTCGACTCTTCACTAGTTGAGGGTCTTTCATATGAACCCAATGTTTCTTCTGAGGGTAATGCGGGAGGACGAGCCTGGACCGATCCCGCGGCGGCATGGTTCAACGATCCTATTCGCCGCCATGTTGCAATTACTGGAGACGGACCCCAGGAGTGGGCGCGTGTCGATGTTGTGGAAGCGCCGTTTATCGGAGGGCGAACGTTCACTGAATCGACTGAACGACTGTTGCCCTCGGTTTCGATAACAGACATTCGCGAATCTCGCGAAAAGATCAGCTTTTCTGTTGATCGTCTTGGCGTGCCGGTAATCGTTAAAGCGTCTTATTTCCCGAACTGGTCTGTGGCGGGAGCGTTGGGTCCTTACCGGGCGACCCCTAATTGGATGGTGGTAATTCCCACTGACAACAATGTTGCGTTGGAATTCGAAGCAACCTGGGCGGAGTATTTAGGGTGGGCCGTGACTCTGCTTGGAATCGTGGGAGTCGTTTTTGTGCGCAGGAATCAACGCAGAGAGATAGCCAAATGATTGACCAGCGCATCTCGGTGATTTTGCCCGCATATCGAGCTGCCCCGCTCGTTGCGGAAGCTATTCAACGGATTCGAGATGACGTCCAACCAGCAGACGTTGAAATCATTGTGGTAGATGACGGCTCTGAGGACGAGACAGCGCTAATCGCTAGGCAATCCGGTGCGAACCAAGTTATTGAGCTAACCGAAAATCGAGGTAAAGGTGAGGCGGTTCGACGAGGCATGGCGGCTGCATCAGGGTCCTACCTCGTGTTTACCGACGTGGACCTCGCCTACCGCCCTTCGCAAATAATGAGCATCGTGGAAGTTCTGGACGGAGGCGCAGACGTAGCTTTGGGTAGTCGCCGTCACAGCGAAAGCGAAGAAAACGGTCCGTCCAGCTTTATGCGTGAGCAAGGCAGCCGAGTCTTTAATCGTCTTACTCGACTGTTTGTGCCCGGCCCTCATCTTGATACCCAATGCGGTTTGAAAGGCTTCACTTTTCAAGCAGCTCAATCCATCTTTCCCATGTCAAGAATCGATGGCTTCGCATTCGATGTCGAGGTTCTGTTCCTGGCTCGACGTTTTCAAATGGAGATAGCGGAGATACCAGTTGTTGTGGACCACGTGGAGCAGAGCACTGTGCGATTCATCCCCCAGGCAATTCGGATGCTCTGGGATGTGGCCAGGGTTCGTCTATGGTCGATGACTGGGAGATACAACGACGCACCTCCGACAGGTGGTTAATCTCCAAGATGCGATGTCTCAAACCGATGTGATTCCGCCAATCAGCCCAGAGCGCCTAGCGAAAGTATTTAAGGCATATGACATAAGGGGTCTAGCGCCAGAAGAATTTGACGAGCCGATGGCAAGAGCATTGGGTGCCGCGTTCGCGAAATTTACACAAACGGACGTGGTCGTCATTGGTCGAGATATGAGACCCTCAGGTGAAGGTCTCTCTGCCGCGTTCAGCGAAGGCGTCACTTCCCAGGGTGTCGACGTAACCGATATTGGGCTGGCCTCCACGGATCTTCTTTACTTCGCGTCAGGATATTTGGACGCCCCAGCGGTCATGCTGACTGCATCGCACAACCCGGCTGCGTATAACGGGATGAAACTATGTCAACCGTCGGCGAAAGCGATCGGGGCAGACACTGGCTTAGGACAAATTCAGCATTTGGCTACCCAACCAGCTAGTCCAACTGAGCAATGGGGCAGTGTCCAACAGCTGAACCTCCTTGACAAGTTCGTTCAGCACGTCCATTCATTTGTGGATATCAGTTCGTTGAGACCACTGAAGGTAGTCGCTGACACTGCGAACGGAATGGGCGGACTTGTAGTACCTGCAGCGTTTGATGCTCTTCCATTCGACCTAGAAATCCTTTATGAAGAGCTTGATGGGACCTTCCCGAACCATCCAGCTGACCCGCTCCAAACAGAAAACTTGGCAGACCTTCAACGTCGCGTTCTCGAGACTGGGGCAGATGTTGGTTTGGCGTTTGATGGTGACGCGGACCGAGTGTTCCTCGTCGACGAACGAGCGGTTCCTATTAGCGGATCTATCACCACAGCCCTAGTTGCCACGGCGATCCTTGAGAGAGAAGGACCTGGCCCTATTCTGCATAATCTGATTTGTTCAAGAGCAACAGTGGAAGCGATACGAGAAGGCGGGGGAGACCCCCTTCGAACTCGAGTTGGTCATAGCTATATCAAGGCCCTCATGGCAGACACAGGGGCGATGTTTGGCGGAGAACACAGCGGCCACTACTACTTCGCCCGAAACTATGGCGCAGATTCAGGTTTGATTGCCGCAATGATTGTGTTGGAACGCCTATCGCAAAGCGACGGTTCACTTTCTTCAATATGTAGCCCGTTCCAGCGATATTCACAGTCGGGTGAAATAAACGTTGACGTCGGCGACACGGCAACTGCCATTCAGAACATCTCGAATAGCTTCACCGATCAGCACCAAGATCATTTAGATGGATTAACAGTTGATTGCGGCAATTGGTGGTTTAACGTGCGACCCTCCAACACTGAACCACTGCTGCGTTTAAACGTAGAAGGGCCTGATGCATCCGAGGTCGCCAAGCGAGTAGATCAAATTCTGGACCTCATTCAGTAATTGCTGCCGTACCCTGGACGAATAAGAACGAGGTTTAACTCGCCCAGCGGAATAGCAAGATCTGAAGGAGAGAAAATGGCTTTAGATCCCGGTTTACTCGAGATTCTCGCCTGTCCAGACGACAAGGGACCCCTGCGATATTTTGCTGACGAAAATATTCTCTACAACCCGCGACAGGGGATCACATACCCGATAAAGGATGGGATTCCAGTGTTGCTGACATCGGAGTCGACTTCGCTTAACGAAGAAGAACGACAACGACTGGACCAGCTAGCGGGACACGAAACTGGAAGCCCGAGTTCCGAGGACTAACGTGACAACTCGACCTGATTCGCTTGGCATGCAAGAAGCCGCACTGGCGTTGCCTGACCAAATAGAAGAATCCATGGCACGAGACCTACAAACCGATCATCTCCCGAACGCATCGGACATCGATCAGCTAGTGGTGCTGGGCATGGGTGGCTCAGGGATCGCCGGCGACATCGTCAAGGCAATAGTTGGTCCACGGATCTCGATCCCAGTTGTAGTTAGCAAAGGCTATGAATGTCCGAACTTTGTTGGTCGCCGGACTTTGGTGATGGTCGTCTCATTCAGCGGAGAAACCGAAGAGACCCTTCACGCTGCGGCAATAGCGAATGAACGAAACGCTCATCTCTTGGCTGTAACTTGCGGCGGAACTTTGAGCCGTCTCGCGGAGGAGTGGCAAGCCTCACTGTCGCTAGTCGATGCCGCAATTCCGATGCCGCGATGCGCCGTAGGTGCAATGTCAGTGCCGCTACTACGAGCATTGAATTCGATGAGACTCCTCGAAGGCCTCGAAGCCGATCTTGAAGATGTGGTTAACACCCTTCGAAATCGGTGTGAGCGGATACGCAATGGCTCGGATATGTCGCGTTCCGTAGGAGAGAGCCTCGCAACCCACATTCCACTCGTTTATGGAGGTGGAGCATTAGGTGAAGTAGCGGCCGTTCGGTTTAAGAACCAGTTAAATGAAAATGCCAAGACGCCGGCGTTTTGCAATGTGATGCCCGAAACTTGCCACAACGAACTCGCAGGGTGGGGCGCAACTCATAGTGGCGAGCCAAACATTGTGGCTGTTCAATTACGTCACACCTATGAACATCCGCGCCTAGCTCCTCGCTTTGACTTTAACGAAGCCGTTGCAGGCAGCGACAAATCTGATGTCATCACTGTCTGGGCAGAAGGCAATTCCGAACTGGCCCAGCTTTTTGACCTGATCTTGTTTGGGGATCAAACATCATTAGAAGTGGCTGCCTTACTCGGACAGGACCCCGGACCCATCGATGTGTTGACTCAGCTGAAACATCGGCTTGCTCAATGATCATCGTGATTGCCAGCCGACGATGACGGTAGGATTTGAGACGTGCGCCTTGCTCCCCGATAGGCGTCAAACCGCATAGGAGCGCCGCATGGCACCCAATAGCTCTCTCCAAGGAGACTACAAAGTCGCTGATTTGAGCCTTGCTGAATCCGGGCGAAAGCAAATTGAGTTAGCAGAGGAAGAGATGCCTGGCTTAATGGCATTGCGCGCCCAGGGGTATGACTCGCAGCCGCTGGCGGGTGCAAGAATTATGGGCTCCTTACATATGACTGTTCAAACCGCCGTTCTGATAGAAACGCTGGTTGATCTAGGAGCCGATGTCCGTTGGGTGTCTTGCAACATCTTTTCCACCCAAGATGATGCGGCTGCGGCTGTCGTCGTAGGCAGAAATGGGACCGTAGAGGACCCTCAAGGTGTCCCTGTTTATGCCTGGAAGGGCGAGACTCTCGAAGAGTACTGGTGGTGCACGGAACAGGCTTTGAGGTGGCCAGGTGAGAGCGGACCTAACCTGATTCTTGACGATGGCGGCGACGCTACTTTGTTGGTGCACTTAGGAGCGCGCTACGAACAAGAAGGCTCAGTACCGGCAGTAGAAGAAGCAACTTCTCACGACGAGGAAGAAATTTTGAAGCTTCTTGCAACAGTTGCTGAAAGCTATCCCACATTCTGGTCAGAGATGATCGCAAATATTAGAGGTGTGTCTGAGGAAACAACCACCGGAGTTCATCGGCTGTATGAGATGGTCGAACGAAACGAACTCCAGTTTCCCGCCTACAACGTCAACGATTCGGTCACTAAATCTAAATTCGACAATCTCTACGGTTGCCGACACTCGCTAATTGATGGGCTGAACAGAGCCACCGACGTCATGCTGGGCGGGAAACTCGCTTTCGTCGCCGGATATGGAGATGTCGGGAAAGGCTGTGCGCAGTCTCTACGAGGGCAGGGTTGCCGCGTCGTAGTGAGCGAAATAGACCCGATCAACGCGCTGCAAGCTGCGATGGAAGGATTCGAAGTTGACAGGCTGGACAATGTCGTCGGCGACATCGACATCTTTGTAACCACTACCGGCAACCGCGACATCATTTCGGCGGAACACATGGGCGCAATGAAACACAATGCTGTGGTCTGCAACATTGGCCATTTCGATAACGAAATCGACATGTCCGGGCTAGAAAAAATGTCGGATGTGCAGCGACGCAACATCAAGCCCCAAGTCGATGAATACATTTTTCCCAACGGAAACAGCATCCTGGTTCTGGCAGAAGGCCGTCTAGTGAACTTGGGATGTGCCACGGGCCATCCGAGCTTCGTAATGTCAATGAGTTTCACCAACCAGGTACTCGCCCAGATTGAGTTGCACGCGAACGCCGACTCTCTTGCAAACGAAGTACACCTTCTCCCCAAGCACTTAGACGAAGAAGTTGCGAGACTTCATCTCGACAAGCTGGGTGTAAAACTCACAACCCTCACCGAAGAGCAAGCAAATTACATAGGCGTCCCAGTGGAAGGGCCATTCAAACCCGACCACTACCGCTATTGACTTCCCATCGGTCTGAGACCTAAGCGACCCGCAGTGGCAGGTATGCGCCGGTAGCCTTAATGCAATGGCGGTGTTTCAAAAACTTTTGCGCGCGGGCGAAGGGAAGAAGATACGAGCCCTCGAGTCGCTAGTACCTGAGATCAACGCCGTTGAAAGCGACTATCAGAAACTTTCTGATCAGGAACTACGAGCGAAAACAACTGACTTCAAGCTGGAAATAGACCGCGGCGCGGACCTTAACGACATACTTATCGACGCCTTTGCCGTTACACGAGAGGCAGCCCAGCGAGTGTTAGGTCAACGGCATTACGACGTTCAGTTAATGGGTGGGGCCGCCCTTCATTTTGGTTGGGTAGCAGAAATGCGGACGGGCGAGGGAAAGACGCTCGTATCAACTCTTCCCGTCTATTTGAATGCGCTCTCCGGCCAAGGAGTACACATCGTCACGGTCAACGACTACTTGGCAACCCGCGACGCCGATTGGATGGGTCGCGTTCACCGATTCCTTGGCCTAGAGGTCGGGCTAGTTGTCCCAGGGCAAACCGACCCAGAAGTCAAACGACTCCAATACGCCGCAGATATCACCTACGGCACAAACAACGAGTTCGGCTTTGACTATCTAAGAGACAACATGGCGCCGTCAAAAGATCAACGAGTACAGCGGGGCCACAACTACTGCATCGTCGACGAAGTTGACTCAATTCTCATCGACGAAGCTCGGACACCGCTGATTATCAGCGGACGTCTAGCGGACGCCGCCAAGCTATACGGTCAGTTCGCCCAAATCGCACGAACCCTGACCCGCGACGTTGACTATGAAGTCGAAGAGGACAAACGAAACGTGGCGGTGCTGGAACCAGGCATAGAAAAAGTCGAGCGAGCTCTCAATGTCGACAACCTGTACGACCAAGTTTCTTCGAACCTCGTCCATCAAATGAGTGCAGCGTTGAAGGCGAAAGAGTTATATCGCCGAGACCGCGACTACGTCGTACAAAACGGTGAGGTCAGAATCGTTGACGAATTCACCGGCCGCATCCTTGACGGTCGACGCTGGAGCGAAGGTCTGCATCAGGCAGTGGAAGCTAAAGAAGGAGTGAGCATAAAAGCAGAGAACCAAACTCTCGCAACTATCACCCTTCAAAATTACTTTCGGTTGTACAACAAGCTTGCAGGCATGACAGGTACCGCGACCACCGAAGCAGCCGAGTTCGGAAACACCTACGGCCTCGATGTCGTGCCTGTGCCTACCCACCGTCCCGTTAAACGTCAGGACCACGCAGACCTCATATACAAAACCGAAAACTCTAAAATTGAAGCGGTAGTCGACGACATCGAAGAAAGACGAGCCACAGGGCAGCCAATCCTGGTGGGCACAGTAAGTGTCGAAAACAGTGAAAAGATCGCGCGTGCCTTGGACCAACGGGGCATTACCCACAATGTCCTCAACGCGAAAGAACACAACCGGGAAGCAGAGATTGTTACTCAAGCCGGGAGACTCGGTGCCGTCACCGTCGCAACGAACATGGCCGGACGAGGCGTAGACATCCTGCTAGGAGGCAATCCAGAGGGCCTGGCACGTCAAGACTTGTTCCGAGACGGAATGGACCCCGACGATCCAGCGAACGCGGAAAAGCTAGAAGCGCGCGTAGCCCACCATGAGCCGTCCTGCGCAGCGGAAGGGCAACAAGTTAAAGACGTCGGTGGACTCTACGTTTTAGGAACCGAACGCCACGAATCTCGTCGTATTGATAATCAGTTACGAGGTCGCTCTGGTCGCCAAGGCGACCCAGGCGAAAGCCGCTTCTATCTTTCGTTAGAAGATGACCTCATGCGACTCTTTGCCACAGGGGCAATGAATTGGGTTATGGACCGAGCGCTTCCCGATGACACCCCTATCGAAGCAAACATGGTGACCAAAGCAATTGAGCGAGCCCAGAACACGGTTGAGCAAAAGAATGCCGAGGTTCGGAAAAATGTTCTGAAATACGACGAGGTCATGAACGAACAACGCAAAGTGGTCTACGCCCGAAGATCACAGATTCTCAACGGAGAAGACCTACGAGAAGAATCTTTGGAGTACATCGAATCTGCAGTAGCTCAGATAGTTGATCAGTTCTGCGGCGAAGAAGACCAATCCGAATGGGACCTTGAAGCGATTCACGCTGAGACCAACAGCTACTGGCCCACCGAGATCACTGTTGACAAGATGCAGCAAATTAACGATGTGATCACGCTCGAACAAGACATGGTTGATGACGCCGTCCGACATTTCGAAAAGAGGGAAACGGAACTCGGCGCATCAACCATGCGTGAGGTTGAGCGCCAGGTTCTACTCAGAATCATCGATCAGCGTTGGCGCGAACATCTCTACGAGATGGACTACCTGCGGGAAGGCATTCACCTTCGAGGCATAGGACAGAAGGACCCAGTCGCCGAATGGCAGCGTGAGGGATTCGACATGTTCTCATCGATGCTTGAATCGGTTTATAGCGATTTTGTTAAGTATGCGATGCACGCTGAAGTAGTGATTGCCGATGGCCAGCGCAGCGGTGATGGTTTGACGTACTCGTCTTCCGACAGCAGCCCCCAACTCACCCCCGCAGCCGCGCCACCGAAACCCGTGGCTCCCAGTCAAACCAGCAAACAAGCACAAGTAGTCAAGACCGAAGAACAAAAAATCGGCCGTAACGATCCCTGCCATTGTGGATCAGGTAAGAAATTCAAACACTGTTGCGGGCGCTGAGCATCGAGACCTCTAATGTCAGATAAATCCGAGACACTTGAAGAACTCGAACGTCGTGTAACCGAAGCGCACGTCTACCTAGGCATTGATCAGGCCCGCGAAGAAATGACCCAATTGGAGTCTCGAGCCGCAAGTCCCGACCTTTGGGACAATCCTGATGAAGCGCGAAATGTCACGGGTCGCCTGGCCGACCTTCGAGATGACATCGATCGATGGGAAAAGGTTCGCCGTGAATTGGACGACACCTCCACCTTGGAGCTCTTAGCGCGAGAAGAAGAAGATGAATCGCTCGACGAGGAAATCGGTGCGGCGATCTCATCGTTAGAACACCAACTCGACGACATTGAACTTTTTGCGCTGTTCAACGGAGAACATGACGAGAATGACGCAGTATGCGAAGTTCACTCCGGCGCAGGAGGGACCGATGCTTGTGATTGGGCGGAAATGGTTCTGCGGATGTATCTCCGTTGGGCCGAAAACAAGGGATTTTCAGTAGAGATTCAAGAAGCGACTGACGGAGGAGAAGCTGGTATTAGTTCAGCGACGTTCATCGTGAAGGGCCGATTCGCGTTCGGGTTTTTACAAGCTGAACGGGGTGTTCACCGGTTAGTCAGAATTTCGCCATTTGACGCTCAAGCACGACGCCATACAGCATTTTGTTCCCTATCGGTCGTTCCGTTCTTCGACGAAGTATCGGATGAAGTCGTTATCGATGAAAAGGACCTGCGAATCGATACTTATCGGTCGTCGGGGGCTGGAGGTCAGCATGTGAATGTGACCGACTCAGCCGTGCGCATCACGCACCTGCCAACAGGCACTGTTGTCGCTTGCCAAAACGAACGAAGCCAACATCAAAACAAAGACCGAGCGATGCAGATGCTGGCGGCGAAGTTGGCCGACCTGCAAAGACAAGAACGAGAAGCAGAACTTACAGAACTAGCCGGCGAGCAACGTGACGTAGCTTGGGGAAGCCAAATCCGATCTTATGTATTACACCCCTATCAACAGGTAAAAGATCTGAGATCTAACTTTGAAGTTGGCAATGTCGACGCCGTGCTCGACGGTGATGTCGATTCGTTGATGGAAGCGTTTCTCCAATGGCGGCGAAGCCAACGAGATCCGAATTCCTGAAGGACATAGAAGCTTTCGCTCGCTGACGCGAAGAGAAAGTAATCCTGCCGTACTCTGGGGTATCTCGCCTAGGTCTCCACAACTTTGCTGGCGAGCCACACACCTATGATTCGCCTCAACGACGTCACGAAAATCTATAAGGGTGAGACTCGCGCCATAGATGGCGTCAGTCTCAACATTGACAAAGGTGAATTCGTATTTCTAGTCGGCGAATCAGGGTCAGGTAAGTCAACGATGCTGCGGCTTCTAACTGCCGAAGAGCCGGCAACGGCAGGACAGGTTCACGTAGCCGGAAAAGACTTAAGTCGAATCAATTCATGGCGAGTCCCTTATCTTCGTCGCAACATCGGGTCTGTGTTTCAAGACTTCAAGTTACTTCCCCAAAAAACCGTCTATGAGAATGTCGCATTTGCGCTTGAAGTCATAGGGCGGCCAAAAAACATTATTACGACTCAAGTTCCGGCGATTTTGGAATTGGTGGGCCTTTCCCACAAGCAGAAAAGCTTTCCCGACGAACTCTCCGGAGGTGAGCAGCAACGGGTCTCTATAGCACGAGCTTTTGTGAACCGACCGCTCATTCTCTTGGCCGATGAACCAACAGGAAATCTCGACCCGAATACCGCCCAAGAAATCATGCGGTTACTGGATCGAATTAACCGAACCGGTACCACAGTAGTTATGGCAACCCATGATCAAACAATTGTGGATCAAATGCGACGTAGAGTTGTTGCCTTGCGCGCAGGTCAAGTTGTTCGAGATGAACAACAGGGAGTGTACGGATAGCGGTGCGAGGATTCGTAAACCGTGCGGCCTATTTCGCGAGGGAAACGTGGATCAACGTTCGCCGCAATCTCACCCTAACTGTCGCTGCGATACTGACCGTCGCGGTTGGGGTGATGCTCGTTGGTTTGGGTCTGATGGCCAGATACGCGAGCGCCAACGCGCTCGGACGATGGCAGGGTGGCGTCCAGTTCGAGATCTTCCTAGAGCCAAACATTGCCGGGGGGCAAATCGACGCTCTGGGCCAAGAACTCCGAAACCATCCCGACATAGAGCGAATCCAATTCATTACTCAAGATCAAGCCTTTAATTTGCTTGAAGACATGTTGTCCGATGAGCCGGAACTCCTAGCTGAGATTTCCGTTGAAAGTTTGCCGCCCTCGTATCGAGTCGTACCTCGAGACGCCGAAGGAGAACTTATCGAATCGCTGGCAGCTCAGTTTCGACAACGCCCCGGCGTATATTCGGTTGAAACCGGCCGGCAACAAGTAGACGCGATCCGAGAATGGTTTAACTCGTTTAGATGGATCGTTTTATTGATGTCCATTGTTCTTGCCGCGGCCAGCGCCATGCTGATTTTCAACATGATTCGAGTTGCCATGTTCGCGCGTCGACGCGAGATAGAAGTGATGAAGTTGGTTGGTGCTACCAATAGCTTCATTCGATTACCGTTTATTTTGGAAGGAATGCTGCACGGCTTAGCAGGCGGTCTCGTCGGAGCGGCAG
>CEVA01055151.1_pt1 | contig 19517 bp, 15 predicted proteins | sample 361521 | NCBI WGS metagenome assembly CEVA01 (sample SAMEA2622823, study PRJEB7988) | marine metagenome | isolation source: saline water (ENVO:00002010), including
TTACAGATGAAGTCCATAACCAGATCTTAAGTCTTGTCCGTGAAGGTATAAATGAAATCCAGAGTATTATTGTCACCCGTTTCTGTTGCATATGTATGATTGATTGTGGAGGGCCAAATGATCCATGAAGGGCAACAATCCTTTGGAGGATATCTTGAGGATTTCACTGTAGGTGATGTCTATAGACATTGGCCAGGTAAGACTATTACTGAGTCTGACAATCATTTTTTTTCGCTCTTGACGAGGAATGACAATCCTTTGCATACAGATGAGAATTATATGTTTGCCCATCAGCACGAAAAGATCCTAGTGGTAGGGACGTTGATACTAAGTTTGGTGGTTGGAATGAGTGTCAAAGATACCTCAGGTAAGGCTATAGCCAATTTAGAGTATGAGAAAATTACTCATGACAGACCAGTTTTTCAGGGTGACACAATATATGCCGAGAGTGAAATAATAGATGTTAGAGAGTCACGCAGTAGGAGCGACCGTGGCATAATATACTTGGAATCCAGGGCATTTAATCAGTCAGATGAGAAGGTACTTACTATGAGGAGGCGCTTTCTAGTGCCTAAAAAAACACATGGATAGATCTACGGTCGATTACGCTGTTTCAGTTCACTTCGACTTTCGCTTGTACAGGCAGGATATAACGGGTTCAATAGCGCATGTTAGTATGCTTTCGAACCAAGGTATAGTACAGGAAAGTGATGCCAATTTGATTATAAAAGGTCTTGAGGAAATTCGTGAGGATATTGAGGGTGGTAGGTTTACGTGGAGAAATGACCTTGAGGATGTGCATATGAATATTGAGCGTAGCCTTTTCGATAAAATTGGTAGTGTTGCAGGAATGCTACATACAGCTCGCTCAAGAAACGACCAAGTTGCTTTAGATGTTCGAATGTATACAAAGGATGTTATAGATAATGTCCTGTCTTCGTTATCCAATTTGCGTCATAAACTAGTTGAGAAAGCTGAAACAAACAAATCAGTAATATTGCCTGGATATACTCATCTCCAAAGGGCTCAGCCTGTTTTGTTTGCTCACCATTTACTGGCTTATTTTGAAATGTTTGGTAGAGATATAGAACGTTTTAAGCAGGCTAAGTGTCGAACGGACGTGATGCCCTTGGGTAGTGGTGCTTTAGCAGGATCTCCTTATCCACTGGACAGAGAATTTGTAGCTAACACCCTTGGGTTTGGATCTATTTCGAATAACAGCATGGATGCAGTGTCAGACAGGGATTACATTATAGATTTTCAATCTGCATCTGCAGTATGTGCTGTGCATTTATCTCGCTTGGCTGATGAGATAGTGTTGTGGTCGTCCTCTGAGTTTGGATTCATAACACTAGACGAAAGTCACACGAGTGGTAGCAGTATGATGCCACAAAAAAACAATCCCGATCTTGCGGAGTTAACGCGCGGGAAAACCGGGCGTGTACTGGGTAACTTAGTGAGTCTGTTTACGATACTCAAAGGACTCCCGCTGACGTACAATCGTGATTTACAGGAAGATAAAGAGGGGTTATTCGACACTGTGGATACTATCGTACCATCACTTAATGTAATGTCAGCAATGATAGAAGGAATGGATGTTGATGATCAACGAATGCGTGATGCCGCAGAAAATAGTCAATCAATAGCAACTGATATAGCGGATTACCTTGTGAAAAAAGGGATACCTTTTAGGGAAGCTCACGGTATAGTATCTGAATTATCGCTGTATGCATCCGAAAAGGGGTCAAAATTTAGCGAATTGGCTCTTGAAACTTATCGTAATTTTTCACCACTGTTTGACAGTGATGTATTTCTAATGTCAGTGGATTCTTCAGTGGAGTCTCGTAACGTTCCCGGCGGAACGTCATTGACTCAAGTAGAGGGAGCTTTGGAGAATGCTAGGGCTAGTCTGGAGATAGATGTTGACTAGTGGTGTAGAAATAAAGGTCGCACCTTCCATACTGGCTGCAGATTTTAGTAGGCTTGGGGAGCAGGTAGCGGAGGCTTCAAACGGTGGAGCTGATTATATACACGTGGATATGATGGATGGCCATTTTGTTCCACCTATCACAATTGGTGCTCAGGTAGTTTCTGCTATAAGGCCCTGGTCAGAAGTTCCAATAGAGGTACATATGATGGTTGAAGAACCAACTAAATTTATACCTGAATTGGTTGATGCTGGAGCCGATACGGCTGTTGTGCACGTTGAAGCCTGCAAGGATTTAAGAAGTACCGTGGATAAAATTGTTTCATCCGGAATCAAGGCGGGAGTAGCTTTGAGTCCATCTACCTCTGAATTGAGTCTTCAAGGAGTACTTTCGAATCTCAGCTTAGTGGTCGCTATGACTGTTGAGCCCGGTTGGGGAGGCCAACCTTTCATACCTAAAGTACTGGATAAGGTTACAAGAATCAGGTCAATGATTGATGATGGGGGATATGATGCTGAACTGGAAGTAGATGGCGGGATAAATATTGAAACCGCTGGATATGCAGTGAAGGCTGGCGCAGGAATTTTAGTGGCAGGCACAGCTATTTACGGTTCTGGAGTTCCTGTAGATCAGGCTATAGCAAATATACGTCAGTCAGTACACAACATCAATTGAGTTAAGTTTCCAGGGCCGTTTTTAAGGATATGATTGTTGAACTAATTTCATTCTCCCTATGTTCCGTTGATAGGAACATGGCTTCGTACGGGGAAGGTGGCAAATAGACATTTTGATTCAACATCGAGTGGAACAGTTTAATGAAAATATCTGTTTTAGACCCTGATGCAGATTTCCAACTTGTAACTTCTGACTCACTGAAGAAGATTGTCATCATTGAACCAACACGATTGATTTTCACAGGTAGCTTAGACTTTGTGAGTAAATTATAAATTTCACGCTCAAGGTATTGAGACATACACTCTAGATCATCGTATATTCCTGACATCTGCAGAGCTTTTAAAGTAGCACTGCCTGCAGACATTGCTACAGGGTTACCAGATAATGTACCAGCTTGATACATTGGACCCAAGGGTGAAACTTCCTGCATTATTTTGTGTGAAGCTCCATATGCGCCGACAGGTAGGCCTCCACCAATTATTTTTCCGAGACATGTAATGTCAGGTTTGATGTTATAAAGTGATTGGGCACCGCCGTATGCAACTCGGAATCCTGTAACTACTTCATCAAATATTAGTAGCGAACTATTTGAGGTTGTAATATCTCTTAATCCTTCAAGAAATCCAGTGACTGGAGGTATTACTCCCATATTGGCTGCGATTGGTTCTACAATAACGCACGCAATTTCATTTTTGTTTTCAGTGAATAGTGATCTAACTGATTCTAGGTCATTGTAGTTAGCAGTCAAAGTATCGTTAGCATTTGAATAAGTCACACCACTACTACTAGGAGTGCCATGGGTGGCTGCACCAGATCCAGCATTGACTAGTAATGAATCAGCGTGCCCATGGTATCCTCCCTCAAATTTGATTATTTTGTTTCTATCCGTGTGTGCACGAGCTAATCTGATAGCACTCATTACAGCTTCTGTACCTGAACTTACGAAGCGGATCATGTCTATTGATGGGAAGGCATCAATTATCATTTTGCCAAGGTCATTTTCTGTCTTGGTGGGAGCTCCAAAGCTTGTCCCTTTAAGTACCGAGGATGTTATTGATTCGACAACACTAGATGCGGCGTGTCCAAGTATCAAAGGACCCCATGAAAGAACATAATCTATATACTTGTTATCGTCAGCATCCCAGACATAAGGCCCAGCCCCATTTTCTAGAAAAACAGGATTTCCACTGACGGCATTCCAAGCTCTGGCTGGGCTGTTCACTCCACCGGGGAAATACCGAATAGATTCAGTAAATAATTTATTCGAATTTTCAGTTTTCAATGAATTAGCCTCACCGTGGTTTGACACTTGGGAATATGATAACACTGGTTAGATGAGCGGACTAATTATGTTTGTTACTAAATCTTGTATCTGCAATATGAGGCCGTGGTGTAAACTGCTTAGACTATCCCAAAATGAATTCTGGGCAGGAGAGGTTGATATATGAATCCAGAAGATATTTGTTTCTTGGACGCTATAGATATAGCAGAGTTAATTCGAGTACGTGACATTTCACCGGTAGAAGTAATGCAGTCACATATTGACCGCATTGATAAAGTGAACCCAATAATTAATGCTGTAGTGACCATTGATCCTGACGCTATGGAAAATGCTAAAAGAGCAGAGTCGGCTATTAGTCGTGGAGATGTTTTAGGTCCTCTCCATGGTGTTCCATTCACGATAAAAGACTGTTTTGACACAAAAAATCTTAGAACTACTAGAGGATCAAACCTCTTTGGGGATTTTTTACCATCGTGTGATGCGACTGTAGTAAAACGATTGAAGAAAGCAGGGGCAATTCTAGTAGGTAAAACCAACACTCCTGAATTTGCAATGTGGTGGGAAACAGACAATGTTATATTTGGTAAGACAGAGAACCCATGGATGATAGGTAGAACATCTGGTGGATCCAGTGGTGGTGAGGCATCAGCGATTGCTTCTGGTCTAACTCCGATCGGAGTGGGAAGTGACTTGGGGGGATCAATAAGACAGCCCGCGGCTTTCTGTGGGATATTTGGATTTAAGGCTACTCACGGCCTGATCCCATTTACGGGACATTGGCCTGATATAGCGGCTAGACATTTCCATGCTGGTCCATTAGCTCGAAGTGCTCGAGACATCGAACTTTTAATTTCAGTACTGTCCGGTCCAGATTTTATAGATCCGTATAGTTTTGTCGGGATCTCTGATACTGATATAGAGACTTTTAGTACATTTCCAAAACTAAAAGTAGGCTGGTGCGTTCAAGGCCCATTTTCACCACTCGATAAGGAAGTTGCAGCAGTTGTTTTGTCAGCAGCAAAGGCGCTTGAGGATATAGGATGCCATGTTGAGGAGGCAGATTTGAATGAATGGGAATGTTATCCTCCTATGGAGATTTCATCAACTCTGTTGAGAGTAGAGGCTGACCATAAAATGGTAGAGGTAATTAGAGGCAAAGAAAAACATCTGGCACCATCCATGCAGATGAGATCCACATTTACCAAACCATCAATTGATGAATATGTTACTGCTATTGAAAACACCGAACGGCTGAAAAAATCTATGGCTCAATATTTTTCTAAATATGATTTGCTATTGTGTCCGACGTCCCCCGTTAGTACTATACCCCATGGTTCAAAGAAGTTGGAAATTTCAGGACACTCTATTCCTGCACGAAATACTCTGCGTGACACCATTCCTTTCAATTTGACTGGGTCTCCAGCAATATCAGTTCCTTTTGGAAGGGACGCTGATGATTTACCAATAGGTATTCAACTCGTTGGACGTCACTTGAGCGAGCCTGTTTTGCTAAGAACAGTATTAAATCTGGAAGGTTTTATACGAAATGGTAATCGTCGTCCAGTATTTAATTGATTAGATATCTATGTAGGTCTCTAAAACTTTGTTGGTCGAGACATAATGCTTGCGAGCATATATAGTGGATGCTATATTGCCGTATCAACACTTTGAATTAACGAGGATTGATTTGTAATGTGTGGAATAGGCGGAATAGTTTACAGAGACGATGCACCTAGAGGATCTCATCCTGTGGGCGATGGTTTAATAAAAATGCTTCAGTCGCTGGCTCACCGTGGCATGGATTCGACAGGCGTTACGGTATCAGGAGGCGTGTTTGAAGCGTCACTTATGGTACGCCTGTGGGTCGAGGATGGATACATTTTGGAGTCTGTATTTAGTGACGTAGGTAATGCTGTCAAAGAAGTAGGAGGAGTTATAGGATTTAAGGAAACAAAAGGTAGGTTCCTTAGGCTTGGAGTTACTTCTGAGTGTGATGTTCGTGCTTTGGCAGATGTTCTTTTCATGCTTGAGGGTGTTGTCGTTCACAGTATAGGTGAGAACTCAGAAGTGATTAAAGATATAGGTATGGCTATAGATATAGATGGACGGCATAATGTGAGTGGTTTATATGGAACTCATGGCATTGGACATGTGCGTATGGCAACTGAAAGTATAGTTGATATCACTCATTCGCATCCTTTTTGGGCATACCCATTTCCAGATATATCAGTGGTGCATAATGGTCAACTTACCAATTACCACAAGCTTAAGCGTCATTATGAAGGAGAAGGATACCAGTTTCAAACTCAGAATGATTCGGAGTTGATAGCAGTATATCTAGCTGATAAGTTGTTTCAAGATAACAGCCTTGAGGATGCATTAATCAGTTCGCTTGATGATTTGGATGGCACATTCACATTCTTAGTATCTACAAAAGATGCTATTGGATATGCCAAGGATCGTTGGGCAGCGAAGCCACTGGTCACCATGGAAACTGATTCAGTGGTGGCCGTTGCTTCTGAAGAAGTCGCACTTAGGAGCGTTTTTTCAGATGAAATACGACGTATTGAGCCGCAACAAAGTGAGGTAATGACTTGGCAAGTATAGGTGTTATGGATGCAAGTGAAATGACCACTAGAGAGCTGAATGCTCTACTGAAAAAAGCTTCTAAAACAGAGGATTTAATAGAGATCACTAATCCTGGAGCTAGACATAATATAGTAGTAGGTATATTGGATGAATGTCATATTAAAATTAATGGTAGTGTAGGCTATTATTCAGCAAGTCTTTTGGATGGGCCTACTGTAGATATTGATGGAAATGCTGGTTGGGCTCTTGGTGAAAATCTGATGACTGGACGAATCAATGTGTCTGGGGATGTGGGAGCATCAGTAGGAGCTAGTATGCGCGGTGGAGATCTTTTTGTAGGAGGTGATGCTGGTGCCAGAGCTGGTATATCTATGAAAGGTGGCACTCTTTTAGTCACAGGAAATACTGGATTTCTGACTGGATTTATGATGCAAAAGGGACGTATTGTGGTTTGCGGGGATGTAGGAGATGCGGTAGGAGATTCTATGTATGAAGGTATTATATATGTTGGTGGAGAATATGGTTCATTAGGCAGTGATGCTGAGGTGGCAGAGATTGATGAGGATGAACTTCTTGACCTGTGGTCATTACTAGATTCAAATGGTGTTAAAAGTAAGCCGGATTTTAAGAAAATTATTTCTTCTAAAAGGTTGTATCATTTCGATTCTTTAGAAAGACTTGAGCTCGCGTCTGTATAAGTAATAGGAACATAATGACAAATCCTAAAAGTTATATTTTTCCACAAAGAACAATTGATGATATACATGCCAAAGCAGACCTTGGGAGATACCGTATTCGCGGTTTCAGCACATCTCAAAATGTAACTCATTTTGACGACCTCACATTTTTGTCTACGGGCCTTACCCGCTTTCCTCTCGAAGGTTACAAAGAACGTTGCAATACAAAAACTATTATCGGGTCACGTTATGCATCCACCCCATTGAGTTTAGATACTCCTATATATATTTCTGGTATGAGTTACGGGGCTTTGTCTGCCAATGCAAAGACTGCATTAGGTAGAGCTGCGGCAATGACTGGTACAGCTAGTTGTACGGGTGATGGAGGGATGCTACAGTCGGAACGTGATGCTTCTGAAAAATTGATTTACCAAGTGTTACCAAGTAGGTATGGCCTTAACCCTAAGCATATGGTTCAAGCTCAGGCAATAGAAATAGTAGTTGGACAGGGGGCAAAGCCCGGGACAGGCGGCATGTTGATGGGAGTTAAAGTATTAGATGAAATAGCTGAAATGAGGGATTTGCCACAGGGTATCGATCAGCGGAGTCCTGCGAGGCATCCAGACTGGCTTGGTCCGGATGATTTGGCAATGAAGATAGAGCAACTCAGGGAAGCAACGGACTGGCGAATTCCGATACATGTAAAGCTTGGAGCTTGCAGAGTAGATGATGACGTGAAGTTAGCTGCAAAGGCTGGTGCTGATGCTGTTGTAGTTGATAGCATGGTGGCAGGAACAGGCGCATCAGCAGAGGTGTTACTAGATCATAGTGGTATCCCAACTGTACCAGCGATTGTTATGGCGAGGGAAGCACTACGGGATATAGGACTGTATGGGACCGTTAGTTTGATTGCGTCCGGTGGAATAAGAAGTGGGGCTGATGTAGCAAAGGCACTGGCTCTTGGAGCTGATGCAGTAGCAATTGGGATAGCCTCTTTGGTGGCGCTAAATTGTAACAGGGAAATTGAAGGATCAGATTTCGTTAATGAGATTGGAGTCCCTGCAGGTGAATGTAGCCATTGCCATACAGGGAAATGTCCTGTAGGTATAACTACTCAGGATCCAAAATTAACAAAGCGTCTTGATCCCAAAAGTGGTGCGGAAAGAGTAGCTAATTTCCTAAACGCTATGACAATGGAATTATCTCTTCTGACTCGTTCATTGGGTAAAGGAAATGTTCATAGTCTAGAGCCCGAAGATCTTGCGGCGTTGACCTTGGAGGCTTCTGCTATGGCGAGAGTTCCTTTGGTAGGAACTAACAAAGTTTTTGGTGAATTATGATTTTAAATTGTACGCAAGCGTTCCATAATTTTTCAGTAAGACCATTGTTGGGTCTTATGTGAAGGGGGAATTCTATGGTAACTCGGGAACAGATAAGAAAGCGAATAGAAGAGGATAAAGTTGAGTATCTTTTGGTTCAATTTGTAGATATAAATGGTTCTCCCAAAGTCAAAATGGTACCCGTTTCTCACTTAGACGATGTGGTCGATGAAGGAGCAGGATTTGCTGGAGCCGCGGTTTCTGGTTTAGGTCAGGGACCACATTCGCATGACATGATGGCTAGGATTGATTTGTCCACATATAGTGTAGCACCTTGGACTGATGGGGTAGCTAGGGTTGCATCAGATCTATATGTGGATGGTGAACCATACATGTATTGCGCCAGACAAAATTTTAAGCGTGTGTTATCTATAGCTGAAAAAAAAGGATATATATTTAATGTTGGAATTGAGCCTGAGCATTTTCTGGTCACAAAGGACGAAAAAGGTTCCATCAACGTATATGATCCTCACAACGTGGATACATTGGACAAGCCTTGTTATGACTTCAAGGGAATAGCAAACGTTATGGGGTACTTGAGGGATTTGATGGAAGGTATGACGCGTGTAGGATGGGATGCCTACCAGTCAGATCATGAAGATGCAAATGGTCAGTATGAAGTGAATTTTGTTTATAGTGAAGCGCTTAATACTGCTGACAGGTACACATTTTTCAAGATGATGACTAGCCAGTATGCGAGGAGGTATGGTGCGATTGCTACGCATATGGCAAAGCCGTTCACTGATCGTACAGGAAGTGGTGGTCACATTCATTTCCATATCTCCGATTCTAATAGTGGGGACAATTTGTTTTTGGATGAGAAGGATGCTAGAGGACTCGGATTGTCTAAGTTTGCGTACCATTTTATTGGAGGAATACTTGATCATGCGCCTGCTTTGTGTGCTATTACGTCTCCCACAGTTAACTGTTACAAACGGCTTCAGGTAGGAGAAGGTTTAATGGGTGCAAGATCGGGTTTCACCTGGACTCCTGCATTTATTTCGTATGGGGATAATAACCGTACTCAGATGATTCGTACCGCTGGGCCCGGACATCTTGAGGACAGAACTGTGTCTGCAGCTTGCAACCCATATCTTGCCTTTGCTGCTTACTTGACAGCAGGACTTGATGGAGTGAGTAGAGAAATTGACCCGGGAGAGCCCAATATAGGTAATCTTTATGATTTGGGGATGGATGAAATACGTAACAGAGGGATAAAGACTTTACCTCAAAGTCTAGCTGAGGCTGTTTCGGAGTTGCGAAATGATGAGGTTGTAAGGGGAGGCTTGGGTGTTATAGGTGAAGAATTTATAAACATTAAAGAGGCGGAATGGAGAGATTATCATGGTGAAGTTTCTCGGTGGGAGATAGATAGATATCTTACTATGTTTTAGTATGTCACAAATGAATTCATGGAGGATTCTATAAATCTTGGCATTCCTTTTAAATTGCCCAAATTGTGGAGAACGTAACGTCGGAGAGTTTAGGTTTGGAGGGGAGCTAAAGGTTCGACCCGAACCGAATTCTTCTAGGGACGCATGGACTGATTATATCTATTTTCACAGGAATGTCGCAGGGGATCAGAGCGAGTGGTGGTATCATAGTTTTGGTTGTCGTAAATGGATGGTGGCTTTGCGTAACACTGTCACGAACGAAGTCAAGGACGTATTGTTTCCAGAGGACGTTAGTTGAATGTTACCTAAACAGACTCCTGATCGTTTACCGAGTCATCCTACCCAAGAAATTGACCGTTCGGTCAGTGTGACATTTAATTTTAACGGACGCACCGTACACGCATATAGCGGTGATACGTTAGCCTCTGCCCTATATTCTTCAGGGGTACGTATATATACCAGGAGTTTTAAGTATCATAGACCTCGCGGACTTCTCTGTTCTGCCGGTCGTTGCCCGAACTGTATGATGACTGTTAATGGGATACCAAACGTTAGAACTTGCTCTGTATTAGTTGAAGAAGGCATGGTAGTTAAGCAACAAAATGCATGGCCATCTACTGAGCATGATCTTTTCTCAATATTAGATCGTATGGACAGATTCTTGCCGGTTGGATTCTATTATAAAATTTTCCACCGTCCGAAACAGTTGTGGAATATAGTGGGTCCGATAGTCAGACGTATGGCTGGCTTGGGGTATGTTCAAACTAGAGTTGTTGAGGAAAATAACTATAGCCATGAAACCAGACATGTAGATGTTTTAGTGGTAGGTGGTGGTGCTTCGGGTATGTCTGCAGCACTTTCGGCATCCAGACGAGGGAAGCAAGTAATGCTGGTAGATGACCAGCAACTCTTGGGTGGCAGATTGCGTTTCGATGGCAATTTATATGATGGAATTCCTGGCGTTACGTCGGACGTTGGGTATGAAATTGCAGATAATTTGTCTAAGCTGGTTACTCGTAACAGGAATATTGAAGTGATGTTGGGAACAACGGCGTTCGGACTCTATGAAGGCAATCTAATTGGTTTAATTCAAGGTCGCTCTAAGGTCAAGTTGAGGTCAGGTAAAGTCATACTTGCTACAGGAATTTACGAACAGCCTTCGATTTTTGACAGGAATGATTTGCCAGGGGTGATGTTAAGTACTGCGATTCAAAGATTAATACATCTGAAAGGGATAATTCCTGGACGGTCTGCTGTAGTCTCTACATGTGATGACCAGGGATATAGATCTGCTTTAGATATGCTGAAAGCCGGTATCCGAATCGTAGCTATTATTGATTCGAGGGAACGGTTCCCAAATGAATTGTTAGCGGCCCGTGAACTGCAAGAAAATGGAGTGCTAGTCCTTATGTCGCATATGTTGATAAGAGCAGAAGGTACTAAGCATGTAGTTGGTGCGGCGGCATCTCGACTGTCTGATGGGCATGCTACTACTGAAGAGAGGGAGTTTGACTGTGATTTAATCGCTATGAGCGGAGGTTTTCAGCCAGCTGATTCTTTGCTAAGACAAGCTGGTTGTGAATTATCCTACAATAAATCGATTGACAGAATGGTTGCATCTCCAATGCCGGATAAGTTGTACGCGGTTGGGAGAGTGATAGGGAATGATAATTTAGGTAAATCAATAGTGCACGCCCGCAGCGTTGGTTCTGGGGTGGCTGAGGTGAAGTCTGCTGATAATGCATTATCTACTCCAGCCAATTTTATGCACGAGAGTCAGGATTTAACAGAAATCAAAAATTGTACAGCTCCTTCACCAATTGATTTGAGTCAGGGTGCTAAACAATTTGTTTGTTTTTGCGAAGATGTAACAGCCAGGGACATTGTACGAGGGATTGATGAAGGATTTGAAGATATAGAAACACTGAAGCGATATACAACCTCTACTATGGGGCCTTGTCAGGGCAAAATGTGTCACAAACATTTTGCAAACATACGAGCAAAATCTTTGGATAATGTTGACAGTGCTGTTTACACTACAGCCCGACCCCCAGTTACACCTATCCCATTAGGGGCGCTCGCGGCGCAAGTGCATACTCCTATTAAGCGTACTCCGTTGGACAGGAAGCATAGAGAATTAGGCGCAAAGATGATTGAACTTGGTCCCTGGTATCGCCCTCACACCTATACATCATCCAGTAATGAGTGTCTCTCCGTTAGGAATACAGTAGGTATTATTGACGTCAGTACTTTGGGTAAATTGGAGGTTGTAGGTCAAGATGCTAAGACATTACTGGATAAGGTTTATACAGGCAATTTTTCTACACTTAAAAAAGGGCAAATTAGGTACGGGATTTTATGTTCTGAAGACGGTACGATACTAGACGATGGTACTGTTACAAGAATCAGTGAAGATCGGTATTTTGTTACTACTACAACAGGCAACATTGATGTGATAGAGGAGTGGTTTAAATGGTGGACAGTAGGTACCGGATTATGTGCCCATATAACTAATGTTACAAGCTCTTATGCTTCTATAAATGTAGCAGGTCCGATGGCAAGAGACACCCTAAGAAAGCTTACCAAAATTGATCTTTCCTCAGACAGTTTTCGCTATATGTGGTCAAGGCGAGGCATGGTGGCCGGGGTTCAAACTCTCTTTTTAAGGATCGGTTTTGTAGGCGAGACTGGTTGGGAACTTCATTTTCCTGCCGAATATGCTGAACACATGTGGGAATCAATTATGGATGCAGGTAAAGAGTACCAGATAACTCCCTTTGGAGTAGAGGCTCAACGTATTTTGAGGCTAGAGAAGAAACACTTAATTGTTAATCAGGATACGGATGCTGTCAGCACCCCGTTGTCTGGTGATATGGCGTGGGCAGTCAAATTTGACAAGGATGACTTTATAGGGAGATCTTCTCTTATTTCTGCTAGGGATTCAGGCTATAGTGAGAAATTAATTGGGTTTAATATGAAAGGTTCCGAAGTACCGGAAGATGGTTCACCTATTGTTTCTGAAAACCTTCCAGTCGGCAGAGTCACTAGTTCAAGACGAAGTCCAATTACAGGTCAGGGCTTCGGTCTAGTTTGGGTGCCAGCTGATATGGCGGAAGAGGGAAAGGTCGTACATGTAAGGGTAGGGGGAGAAAATTTGCCTGCGGAACTAACTTTCATACCGGCATATGACCCAGACGGTATTAAGTTGCGGGAGTAGATGAATTTGACTACGAAACCTATTGCATTAAGTAGTATCCAAGACAGTCATTTAAAACTAGGGGCAGTGATGGAAGAGAATAATGGCTATCTTGTACCACTGCATTATTCTTCTAAAGATGTGGAAGTGAAACAGGCTTATCAATCAGTTGGGATTGTTGATGTGAGTTTCGTTGATAAATTCAATATAACAGGCAAGGATATAGAAATATTTCTTAATAAAGTATTTGCCGGATTGGCAATGCCAAATGTCGGTACCGCTAAGTCTGTTGAGGTAGGATATGGGACCGATACTATCAAGGTTAACATAGCTAGACTGGCTATAGATGAACTGCATGTGTCCACGAAAAATCATTACGATGATTTTTCTGAATTCATCAACGTTTCAGAAAACGGATGTTTACATGTGACGGACATTACTTCCGGTCTTTCAGTTTTTAGAGTTATTGGGCCTTCATCTGTCAAATTACTCAGCTGTCTTACTGAATTTGATTTGTCACCGCTAAAATTTCCAGACATGTCGTGTACGCGCACCCGATTTGCGGATGTGCAAGCTGTCATTTTAAGGACAGATTTTGAAGAATTGCCAGTATTTGAACTGTATGTGACAAGAGAATATGCACAGTATGTCTGGGATTCTATATTTTACGTCGGAAAAAAATTCGATTTAACGCCTATAGGAATTGAGGCAATGAATGAACTAAGTGGGTAAATTTACAAATCATTATATTGCTTGAAACCCATAGATATTTATCAGTGAATGACCTTACTTTAGAGTAAGGGAGGACAAATTGTTACAGCTTTTCCAGAAAAAACGAATGTGGCGCAAATCACCATTAAAGCGTCACTATGATGTAATTATCGTGGGAGCAGGAGTACATGGATTAGCTACGGCTTACTATTTAGGCAAACTAGGTATTACAAATGTGGCTGTTTTGGATAAGGGTTATATCGGCGGTGGTGCCAGTGCAAGAAGTACGGCTATCCTAAGGGCGAATTACCTTACTTCTCAAGGGATACCATTTTTTCGGGAGAGTCTGAAATTATATGGTGATTTGGCTCAGGAATTGGATTACAACATGCTGTTTACCAGATCCGGACGTTTCGATCTTGGACATACCGAATCGGCCGTTTTTGGTTTGCGAATGAGATCTCAGTTCAACCAGATGCATGGTGTAGATAGTAGGTTGATAGGCCCGGATGAAATAAAGAAACTTATCCCAGTATTGGATATCAGGCAGGGAAAACATTTGCCAGTTATGGCCGCTTTGTATCACCCTCCGGGGGGCGTTATAAGGCATGATGCGGTTGTTTGGGGGTATGCGCGTGGGGCCGATCGAATGGGAACGGAGATTCATCCTTTTACAGAAGTAATTGGCATAAAGAAGAATGATAATAAGATAATAGGTGTTGAAACTACTCACGGTTTCATATCAGCGGGTAGTGTCGTAAGTGCTACAGCTGGTTGGAGCTCGACAGTAGCTGCACTAGCCGACGTTAATTTACCAATAGTTACGCATCCACTTCAAGCTTTTGTAACTGAGCCGTTGAAACCGTATATAGATGCCACCATATCTTCAGCTAACCTACATGTGTATGCATATCAAACAGATCGAGGTGAGGTTGTTATCGGAGGTGGAGTTAATCACTACCCCAGTTATAGTCAGCGGTCTACACTTGACATGCTTGAGACACTTTCGGGTCACGTGTTAGAGCTTCTTCCAGCATTGAGAGACGTTAATGTTATGAGGCAGTGGGCAGGTCTTTGTGATATGACTCCAGACTACGCACCTATAATGGGTAAAGTTGATGGATTGGACGATTTTTTCATAAGTTGTGGATGGGGTACTTGGGGCTTTAAGGCTGCTCCGATCGCAGGTAAGTGCATGGCGGAAATGATATTTACAGGGAGAGTGCCGGAATTGATTCAGCCATTTTCGCTTTCGCGTTTTCGAGAAGGCAAACTTGTTAATGAAAGGGCATCAGCCCCAGCAGGGGCTATACATTAACATTATTCCAATTAGGTGATCAGTAAAGAAGGACAAGATTAATTATGGCAATGAGGGTTGAATATGAAACGAATTAAGAGATCAGATGCAATGGAATATGAATTTGACCATAGGCATGTCCCAAAGCTTACGGTTAGTCAAGGGGAAAGCTTTGTAGTGGAAACCGAGGATGCTGGGTCTGGTTTGATACGTTCTTCAGATGTTGCACAACACTTAGATGGTTTACCGACTCGAAAATTTGATCCTCCTAAGGGCAATCCAATAGGAGGACCAATATATGTTGAAGGTGTTGAAAGAGGAGATGTGCTTGAGGTGGAGATTGAAAGTATAGATGTGGATGATCAGGGGTTTACTACTTTAAGGCCTGGCGTAGGTCCTCTTGGTGATTCCAAAAAATGGGATTCTTTGACTGGACCTTTCGTTCATATAATAAAACATTTGCCTGGTCCAAGTGGAACTATGAGAGATGGAACAGGAATTTTTAATGAACAGGTTACCTGGGATCTTCAGCCGATGATTGGGACTATAGGTGTTGCGCCTGATAGAGAGGTGGAGACGAGTGCGGTAGGACAAGGTCCATGGGGTGGTAATTTAGATGTTCGCGATGTTAAAGAGGGTACTCGTGTCTACATGAATTGTTATCATGAAGGTGGCCTTTTGTACGTTGGGGATGTTCATGCGAGTCAAGGAGACACGGAATTTTATGGCACTGCTGATGAGACTCGTGCAGAGTTGAAGTTAAAGTGTAACGTAATTAAGAACAAGAAGCTTCCATTCGTGCGGCTTGAAAAAGAAGACTCGATAATTTCCCTGTATTCATATAGGCCTTTAGAAAATGCAGTGGAATCTGCGATTATAAGCTTGATGGATTGGATGGTAACTGAATATGGTGTATCTGAACGTGATGCGTATATGCACACATCCATAAATCCGGAGTTTAGAGTTCATGTCTATCAGATGGTTCGACTTGGAAGACTTCAGTACACGGCAGGAGCTGAAATACCTAAGCGATATTTAGTGCCAAGTTAGCTTAGGCAGTATTTTTATTTAACAAAATCGAGATGTCATTTCTGATTGGATGAAAGTTTGAGAGTGAATTATATTGCATACTTTGGCGAATTTGACACCGAAGTATTCAGAAGATAACCTCGCGTAGATTGAGTTACCGCATGGGTTTTTGGAGGGATTAATAACGTGGCATACAGTGGTATTAAGAATTGGTTGGACAGTAGTCTTAGAGAGATACGTGATAGTGGGCTGTACAAAGATGAGAAATTGATAAAAGGTTCCCAAAATTCTGAAGTTAATACACTTGATGGGACAAACATTAATTTTTGTGCGAATAATTACTTAGGACTTGCTGATAACGTTGAAATTATGGATGCTGTAATTAGCGGTCTTGAGACACATGGGTTTGGCATGGCTTCAGTCAGGTTTATATGTGGTACGCAAGATATACATAGGGAACTTGAAGAACGCATATCACGATTCTTGGGAACCGAAGACACTATTTTATATAACTCATGTTTTGATGCAAATGCTGGGTTGTTTGAGACTTTGCTGAGCGCAGAAGATGCTGTCATTAGTGATTCATTAAATCATGCGAGTATTATTGATGGAGTTAGATTATGTAAGGCTCAAAGAAAAGTCTTTAGACACGCAGATATGAGAGATTTGGAAGAAAGGCTCAAAGAAACTCGGTCTGCTAGGTTTAGGATGATTGCTACGGATGGAGTTTTTAGTATGCAAGGAGACATAGCACCTCTGAACGAAATATGTGATTTGGCTGAGAAGTATGATGCTATCGTAATGGTTGACGATTCTCATGCAACTGGTTTCATGGGAGTGAATGGCCGCGGTACACCTGAAGAAATGGGTGTGTCTGAAAGAGTAGACATAATCACGAGTACTATGGGGAAGGCTTTGGGTGGTGCCTCTGGTGGTTTTACGTCAGGAAGAAAAGAAATTGTAGAGTATTTACGTCAGAGGTCAAGGCCATACCTATTTTCAAATACAATTGCTCCTCCAATAGTAGTGGGCGCTTTGAAAGCTTTAGATCTTATTGAAAACCATCCGGAATACAGGAAAAACCTGATGGATAATGCGAAATATTTTCGGTCTCGGGTATCTTCGCTTGGTTTTGAAGTAATTCCTGGGTATCATCCGATCGTACCTGTAATGATTCGTGATGAAATTAAGAATGTAGAGATGGCAAATGCGATAAATAACCGTGGGATTTTTGTTGTAGCTTTCAGTTTCCCTGTAGTACCTAGAGGAGAAGCTAGGATTAGAGTCCAATTATCATCCCTGCATACTAGGACACAATTAGATAAGGCGATTTCTGTGTTTGAAGAAGCAGGTAGAGAAGTTGGTGTGATCTGAAATTAATCGGTGATTGTAATGTTGGATGATTACCTTCGGGGATGTTGTGCTTATGACACGTGGTGATTTTGAAGATAAAGTAGTAATAGTTACAGGTGCAGGTCAAGGTATGGGTCGCGCTGTTTCAGAGCTTCTTTCATCTCTTGGAGCTGTTATTGTAGTAAATGATATTAGGAATGTAGCAGCTGAAAATACAGCTGATTACATAAGGTCTATAGGTGGCCAAGCTGAGGCGCTTCAAGGAGATGTTAATTCAGCTACAGACGTAAAGCGCGTGGTTGATTTTACAGTTAAGAGGTTCGGCTCGGTTCATGTACTTGTAAACAGTGCGGGTGTTTTGAAACCAACTGCTGTTGAATCTATTGGTGAAGAAGAATGGGATTTTGTTGTCGGAGTTAATCTTAAGGGAACTTTTCTTTTTTCTAAGGCGGTATTGCCTTCTATGAAAGAATCAGGATGGGGCAGGATAGTCAATTTTTCTTCCACGGCAGGGAAGAATGTAAGTACTATTGGTGGGGCCCATTACACAGCTGCGAAGGCAGGGGTGTTGGGGTTTACGCGTCATCTCGCTAAAGAGGTAGCTGGGGATGGCATCACAGTCAATGCAGTTTGTCCAGGGCTTATAGATACTGAAATGGTTAGATCCACCATTGATGAGGAAGATATTGCTTCTTATTCTGATAGCTTTCCTATATCTAGGTTAGGAAAACCAACAGAGGTTGCAAATTTAGTAGCTTTCCTAGCTTCGGATAGAGCTTCATATATTACTGGAGCATCTTTGGACATTAACGGCGGAGATCTTATGATATGACCTGTTATCTGTGCGGGGCTAGGTTAAAATATAGAAACTTCACGTCCGCTAAAAATCCCTAGGTCAGGGTCTACGTATCCACGGTTATGATTTTTGCCTCTAAGGTACCTAGTTTCTAGTTCCACGTTTCGTACTTCAACTTGTTGATCCATGAGTTCATCACGCTTATTCAGAGTGATTTTAAGTGTGTTATTCCCTTGATTAGGCCAATACTTATCAGGCAGGCGGAAGATGTACCAGTAGCCGTATCCACCAACTGCTCTAGGTGTACTTATTCTGTAAATCTCACTTATTTTACGTAAGTGTTCATCAGGTAGAATTTGGCCGTTAATCTCGAAGCTAATGTTGTCCAATTCGTTCGATCCAACGACTTTTATTCTAAGTATTACTTCGTGTAGCCTACCAAGTTTTTCCCACCTTGGTAGGTCGTCGGTAAAATTAAAATGTATATCTGATGGAGTGTCTACATCAAGAGTTGAAGGTAGTTGCATAGGTGTACTAGGTTCAGTTACGGGTCTTTGCCAATCATGGTTTAGAGATGGGATGTGATAATACTTGTCTTTGGGTGCCATTATGTCGGGGTGTAATACTTCACGTAATTTTTCGTAGAATTGAGCTTCATATGGCCAGTTAGCATACCAATGATCTAAGTATAATCCGTCAATGCCTTGTGACCAATAGTTGCATGCTATTGCTCGAACAACTTCTATTGGAGCAAGTGATAATCTGTCAGAGTCAACATGGCTTTGAATTGTTGCATGCACTCTACAATTTGTGCCTTCTGCAGCCTTCACTAACGATGTAAAATCCGCCGTTGGATCGGTTATTGACGGGCCTGACAGTCTTTGTCCTATTAAGACATCTACAATGCCCTTTTCAGCCCAGTCTTTCACGTCGAGGCCTACAGATAGACATGCATCTATTGAGTGAGGTATTCGTATTGCCAACTCTCTTTCAGGGTTATTTTTCTTCACTGTTTGGTACACTTTTTCTATCCATTCAGTCATAACTGGGATTCCTTTTTTGACTTCAGATGGATGGAAATAGTAGGGATAGAAATTCATCTGAAGTTCTAGACCATCTACAGGATAGTTTTGTAAGACTTCATTGATCAGTTCGAATCGTTCTTTTCGTACTTCTTCATGCATGTAGTCATGACATTTTGCGGCAACATG
>CEVA01240540.1_pt1 | contig 19454 bp, 18 predicted proteins | sample 361521 | NCBI WGS metagenome assembly CEVA01 (sample SAMEA2622823, study PRJEB7988) | marine metagenome | isolation source: saline water (ENVO:00002010), including
AGGACGCGATGGATATGTTTCTCGACTGGCTGGACAATCCAGAAAGTTTTTCCACCGGAGAATTTGCTCGTATCAAAGAATTACCTATCGGCGCCCAACGCCGACAATCGAAACTAGAGACTGATTTAAAAAAACCATAAATACGTCTAAAAGAGGTTGAGAATAAGGAGGTGAAATTTTCTCGCGCTTTGACTTTTCACTGAGCAACAGCGGAGCGGTATTGCGATATTACCCCGATCTCGGGGCCAAAAGTGACGGAGGGGTTACGCTATTTTGACATTTAACCCTAGGCAGTTTTAGTTTGGTTTGCTGATTTCTTGACTGAATGCTTAGATGACTTTCTTCCTTTGGGAGCGCCTGACAGATCTTTTAAGCAATGGCGTGCTGACAATAGGGGTCTAGATTGAGGCACACCGCGCAAGCACCGAGCGCGTCTTCAGCCTCGTTCCGCTGGAGATACGCGGAGGCAAGCCGATAGGCTGCTTCGCGATGGCCAGGGTCTATAGCGAGAGCCGAGCGATAACAACTGACCGCACGCTCCAACTCACTCTGCTCTTGATAAGCATTGCCCAGGTTAGAATAAGCGCCAGCATACCCAGGTCGGATTTCCAGGGCGCGAGAAATATGCACCACAGCTTTGCTGAGGTCACGTTTTTCTAGAAGAACGATGCCCAGACTATTGTGGGCTTCTGCATAGTCAGGTGCGACGGATACAGCGGCAGATAATTGAGTGATAGATTCGTCGTACCGGCCAAGTTGATAAAGCGCAACACCGAGATAGTGCAGTGCATCGGGATGTTTAGGATGGGCCTTCACCAATCGGGAAAGCAAACTTTCGGCGCGCTTCAATTTACCTGCTTGAATATCGCCAACAGCTCGTTGCAGTGCGGTATCTGAGATCGCGCCTCTCTCACTCCGCAAGACCTTTTTCTGACGCCGCCGTTCCGCTCTGTTCATAAGGGGATATTATTCACCCATACTGCATCGACGTAAGTCCTAAATTATACACTCAACTGAACATGACTTAGTGGCGGGCAATCCAGTCAAAAGATATCGAAAATTACGGTATTGGCGGCACTTAGCGCGCAGTCAAGCCAACATTAATGAAAGGGGTGTCTAGTGCCGATCCCAACACAATCATGATGATCAGAAATGCCCAAAAGATATTGTTCCCAATAAGATTAAAAACCCATTTGGTCTTTAGCGACATGTCGTTTCTGCCCCTTCATTTCCTAGCATCTATCAACCGAGTGAATTTACTAACACTGATCCCAAACCCGGGCAACGTCTTTGGCTGACCACGCTGCGAATAGCGATGACGCGACGAAGGGAAAAAACTAAATCGTTGGTTTCACTGTCTAGGCTTTAGCGAATCTAACGCTGGGGTAGCTGGATCTTAAGAAACCTTCAGAGGAAAAAATTGACACGCTTCGTCGCTATTTCCGCGTGTAATACGTCCGGGAGAGATTTGAACTGGGCAAACATCAAGTTTATCACGCTCTGCGTTAGCTTATTGTAATGAGACCAATCGGCAGCTCATCAACAACTGATAAAGGACGGCCACTTGCAGAAATTATCTACTTGGCCGTCCACTCCACGCTGTTTAACATCACCGCCCCTTACCTTAGAAGCAGGGCAGAATAATTTGGGAGAATAGTATGCCAAACCCACTACTAAGCCGGGTTGCGCCCGAATCTATGGATGACAGGGTGCGCGAGGCCTATGAGCATTCGCACTCACTCCAGAAGAGAAAAAACGGGGATGCCACATTTTTCGAGATCGGCGCCAATGCCCCTGAGGTGCTTAATTGGTATTTTGAAAATTTTTATGGAAAACTTTTTTACGGCGGGCGTGTTGATACACGCACAAAGGAACTGCTGCGCTATAGGCTTTCGATGACCCACGGATGCGCCTTCTGTAACAAGGGTAATATCGAGGATGCTCGTAAGGCTGGTGTCACTGAGACGCAGCTAGCTAACATTATGGATAAAGACCACACAGCATTCTCTGAAAAGGACCGCGCAGTTATGGAATTGGCTAGCGAGATGTCGCTACCAAATATGAATGGGCAATTGACTCCAAAACTCTACGCCTCTCTCTGCAATCATTTCGACGACGGTGAAATTTTTGAGCTAGGCCTAGTCGCTGGCATCCTTACTGGTGCGGCGAAGTTTCTATTTGTCTTTGACTTGGTCGAGAGAGAGACAAATTGTCCTATCACCCCGCTCCCTACCAAATAGTTACCAAGCACTTTAGAGATTGCACGTAGTGGAACAACCCAACCCCTAACATCTCGTCGTCCGCAACGTGCTTTAAAATAGATTTCTGCAGCGTGGAGTCATCAACTCTGCACTATCTGCTCCACATCTTTTTAGACCTATAGCTGCTTCAGCATGAGCAACATGGGTGCCAGTTTATAAAATGTTTTGTGTGGCGCCACTCCGTCGTCCCTTCTCTAGTATCCGACCAATGCATTACGACTGGTAATTAGCTATGTTTCTCAGATAAATAAAAGCGCGATACGGCCCATCCGCGCCTCAGTGCGGCATATATTTCGTCGGCATAATAGAGCTTTTCCTCCAACCGAGTCACGGAGGAAGCAATCCACACTATGAACACTTCAAAGAGATCTAATTGGTGGTGCCTTATTCGCTGACCACCGACTGGATTGCGACCCCACCTACAGTGAGCTAGTACATTTTCAAGTGGAATGGGCTCAAAGGGCGCATCACTTATGCCGCACACGACCAATTAGATCGGATAAACGAACCTCTAAATCTCACCTTATTCAATAGGTGTCTGACGATGTATTCATACTTTAGTTTTTGTGCTTTTTCCACCACTCGGCAGCGAAAGCTTGAGCTTCAACGATCTGGGCGGGGTTCATTAGCGTCTTCACGATAACCAAATTGCGTCCACCCTCAATATCACCAAATTTTTTGGCAAGTGAGAACCACATATGCGCTTTGATGTAACTTTGAGAGACACCCTCACCTTTGGCATACAATATTCCGAGGTTGGTCTGAGAGTCCGCATGGCCCTGTGAAGCCGCCTTTTGATACCATTCAGCAGCGGTTGAAGCGTTCGCGGGAACTCCTTTGCCTTGTTCGAAAATGATGCCGAGGTTGAACTGGGCTGGTGCAAAATCCAATGAGGCGGCTTTCTTATACCACTTGATGGCATGGGTACTGCTGGCGACCACCCCCTTACCCAGTTCATACATTAGCGCAAGATTATACTGGGCAGGAGCATAACCCTGCTCAGCAGCCAATAGATACCATTTGACTGCTTCAATTTCATCTTGCCTGACACCATTGCCATAAGCATACATAAGCCCAAGATTAAATTGGGCCGGCGCAAGTCCGAGCTCAGCAAGTGGCTGATATTCTTTTAATGCGGCAGGGTAATCACCACGGTTATATGCTGCGACGCCACGTTCTAAATCGGCCCACGCAGAGCCCACACTGAATAAAGAAACAATAACAAAAAGTGTGGAAATCAATATTTTCATACCGCCATCTTAAAGCAACTTGATAAAATTTTTAATATCTAGATAGGTGCCTATAATTCTAAAGCCTTTTTCACAATAATTCTGCACAACAATCGGCCTATTTATCTCACAATGTTTTTATTTTGGAAGAGATAAATTTTCACAGCCATCGTTAACATGTATGACGCCATTGGAGGGGAAAAAGCTCCTTTATGATGATCGTTTGGGCTCACACCAATCTAGAAGTAGCCGCCATTATCAAGTTTTGTCCCTTCGGGCTGATGACTTGATATTGAGATTAGTTGTACCTTCCGGCACTGATATGAATTCCAAAGTTACTTAATGTCAAAGGACGATTATCATGAATGACCAAGACAGCTTTAAGACCGGCACCGAAGTGATGGATGCAGTAACCAAGGCAATAAACCACATCATCCAGAAAAATCCTGACATCAATCGTGCCGCAGCATTATCTGGTGTGATGGTTTCTGCGTTCAACTATGTCTATGCACTTGCACCGGATCAGGAAATAGCTGACAAGATTATTAACAATTCCCGCCAAGCAGCAATTAAAGCATTACAACAAATGCCAGATGTGGCGCGAAAAAAAGCGGGCGTCGCGCTGCCTCACGATTCATCTGAGGAGAAACTTACCTTCCTTGATGCTAACAGGCTCGCTTGCAAGACCCAAACCAACAAATCGCCAGATAAGTAATAGAAAAATATCCAAAAATTTTGGCATATTCGCATATAAATACAAGCTCTTCGCCTACCCCTACGGAATGATATAAATCGGCTTGTAAATGGAATAGCTATGCTATTTTTCTACTAAAATATTCATAAACTTAAATATATTATCATAACAAACTACGTACTTTCGCTTAAAAATATTAGATTTCAATCAAGAGCGACCACAATATATAGGGATTAACTATAAATTAATATCTATTTCTAGTAATACAATTAGGACTGTGAAAGTCCACATTCTATATTTAGAAACATTCCATCAAAAAACATGCTTGTTGCCTCAAATACCCCCATTAGGGGGTATTTTTGTGCGGTGCATGCGCGCGTAACATAAGTTAAGGGGTAAAAATACATTTTGCTGGGACTCTCTATCGGGCTATCGGGGGGGAGTAATTCCAGTAAATATGTACTTCGTTTCACCCTCGGAAAATTGGGCGGAGTGATACTAATAGCATCCCCAATTTTTGCTGGCAGAAAGTTGAATCTTAAAGGAGTCGATTACATGGGAAAACCAGATTTCTACAGAGAAGAAACCAAGGGAACTTATAATGCTTGGTACTTCGAAGATGAGATTGAAGGGGAGAAAGAGTGTTATGAAGGGGGTCAAGCCGCTTATTACGATGTTAATAGGCCGCTATGGGAGTTAAACCCGGACAAGGCAGTCCTTTTGATCATTGATCTTCAGGTTGACGTTGTTGACCCAAAAGGCAAACTTTGGATGCCTGCATCAACAAAGATGCTTCCAAATCTTAAAAAAGTTATGGCGTTTTGTCGGACGCATGGGGTTCCGATTATCTACACGAAGCATCAAGCGCATCCCAGTGGGAGAGACAAAGGTTTGATGCACACTTATCTCACCCTTCTCCAAGAGTCGTTAATTGAGGGGCAAAATGGTGCTGAAATTTACGATGAAATTGCACCAGAGCCTGGTGAGTGGGTGATCGAAAATAAGCGTCGTTACGATTCGTTCTGGGGAACGGAGTTAGAAGAAGTCCTTAGGACCATGGGCAGAGATCAAATTATCCTAACCGGCGCGTGCACCAACTTCTGCTGTTCCACGACCACACGGTCCGGCATGCAACGCGGATTCAAGATCTGCTTCCCCTATGACCTAAACGCAACAGACGATCCGGCGATCCACGAGGAAGTGTGCAAAACCATGAACCGTGGCTTTGGACGTGTTATGGGTACGGACGAGCTGCTTACTGAACTCAATTCGGTAGTGGATCAAGGTAATTAAGGTGCAGTGGGCTGGCTGACACAATACGTCGGCTAAACTCGCTGCCAAAGCAGATGCCGGGAGTGTCTTTCCATGAGCAGCACCCGCTGTATTGCGAAAGTAGCGCTCCCGGCAACCCACTCTAATTTTTGATGGGAGGAAACGATGCGTTCAAATCAAGGTGAAAAGCGCAAATCAACAATTGTAGTCTCGAATTGCTTGAAAGCGCTTGTTTTAGGAATGGTTAGCGTAGCTTTCGTCGCGGCATTCTCAATTGCCGCAACACCTGCCAAAGCGGGTAAAGCCGACGATGAAATCGTTATTTGTGCGATAGATAGTACATCTGGTGACTTTTCAATAATGTCGAGCCCAAAACATTTTGCCTACCAAATGGCCGCGGAAGAAATTAATGCAGCCGGTGGTATATTCGTCGACGGTGCGCAAAAGAAAATTAAGGTTGTAGGTTACGATGGCCAATCAACCGTAAAGCGCTACCAGGAGCTCGCGCAAAGATGCGTATATGACGACGAAGCTGATGTTGTTTTCGCAGCCTACACCGGGGCAGAACGCGAAGCTGCGCGCCGCGAGGTAATTAAAGCCAAGACTATCTATTGGCATAATAATCAAGGCGAAGGCGGCATTGCTGACCACTACTCATTCTTTTCAGGCGCAACAGGCCAGCAACAGGTCTTACCAAGCGTTAAGTGGATGATCGAAAACGTAGGTCCTAAAATCTATTTCATTGGCGCCGATTATGTTTATTGCCGTGCGATGGGCGACTGGGTTCGTACGGCTGCCAATCTCTATGGCGGTGAAGTTTTAGAGGAGGAATACTTTCCGTTCGGTGTAGCTCAATGGCAAGCAACGATAGATAAGATCCGCAGAGCCGGACCCGATTTTCAGGCTCACTGCCTAGTTGGTGCAGCCCAGGTCGAGTTTTATCCGCAGTCGCAGGCCGCAGGTATGACTATGCCAATGTGGTCAATGGTAACAATTTCTGATGGCTATGAGCATAAGCGTTTCTCACCACCTGCACTGAATAACATGTATGCCACTATAGGTTATTCGGAGGACGTGCCTCATCCCAATAATGCACCGTTCATAAAAAGATTCCGTGAACGGTTCCCGGACGAAACAAAATTTCCCTATATAAATCAAGGAGCAGGTTTTGGTTGGACAGCAACATATGCGATGGCTGAAGCTTGGAAGCGTGCAGGAACAACGGAGACCGAGGCGGTAATCAAGGCGCTCGAAGAAGATATTGAGATAGCTGATTCTCCTGGTGGACGTTGGGTTTTGCGCGGCGCAGTGCATCACGCTGGTCAACATACCTATCTGTACAAAATTGACGAGAACCACAATTTGACGTTAGCTGCTGATCTTGGCTACTCGGAGCCCACTTTCCTTCAAGACATTGGTGTAGACATGAGGAAAAAATCTCCGGGACGTGCGTTTTTACCGAGAGACAACCCGGAATGGGCTGGCTTCTTCAAATAGCACTAGAAGCGGCGGTCGGCATATCAAGCTGGCCGCCGCGTTCTGCTCCGATATTCCCCAAAGAACAATTTTCTGTTGATTTTGTTGGTTAAGAATTCTTCCCAAGTACGGCCAAAGGATTAGATAGAGGCTAAAGTGGACACCTTTGCCGTAATATTTAGTTTTGTCTATCAATACGCTGATAATATTGCGTTTCTGTTGCTCGCCGCAGTCGGGTTAGTCATCATTTTTGGCATGATGGGCGTCATTAATATGGCGCACGGCGAGTTGATGATGATCGGCGCCTATATTACTGCTTTCTCCTATCATGCAGGCATCCCAGCGCCTATAGCTATTATTTTCGCGGGGATTGGAGCCGGCCTTGCAGGCGTGGTTCTCGAACGTCTAATAATTCGTTTTTTCTATAAAAAATTATTAGCCTCCCTAGTTGTGACATGGGGTATCAGCCTTGTGTTAACTGAGGGTTGGTTGCTTGTTTTTGGGCCATCAATTCTTAATGTTCCCACACCATTTGGTAGTTTTGCCATTGGTGAAAGTGGGTTTGGTATCTACCGGGCCGTGCTTTTCTTTGTTTCATTAGCCCTTATCGGAGTGGTTTGGTTCCTATTTTCATATACTGGAATAGGGGTCCGAGCGCGAGCAACAATGGAAAATCCAGAAATGGCCGAAGCTTTCGGGATAAACACTTCCCGTATGTACGCTTTGACCTTTGGATTAGGTTCAGCCTTCGCAGGAATCGCAGGCGGGATGTTTGCGCTAACAGCTACTATCTCACCGTTTTTCGGTATTAACTATACTCTACTAGCATTTATTACAGTTGTAGTGGGTGGTGGAGCCAATGTTATTTCCGGAATTATCACTAGCGCTGCTGCCTTAGCAGGAACACAAACCATTCTAAACAACACATGGAGCGTATATATAGGATACGTATCCATGATGGTGGCAGCATTCCTGTTCCTTTTAGTTCTTCCTCGAGGAATATCCGATTATCTAGAAAAACGTAAACTTCGGGTAACTAGAAAAAATGATTCAAAATAACCCCGGTAGTTTTTTAGACAAGTATCTTGGTCGTTTGAATGGACCTCAAACGATTGGTCGGGGTCTTCCATTTTGGTTTGGTTTTCTTGTCATAGTCGCCTTGATCGCCTTGTCGCCTAATTTTGTTTCTCGATACGAATTAATTACTTTTAGCAACATTTTAATATCAGGTTTTCTAGCACTTAGTCTATGCTTGTTATGGGGTTATTGTGGTGTTCTAAGCCTAGGCCAGGCCGCGTTCTTTGGTATCGGTGGTTATACCTATGGAATTGTTGGCCTCAACTTGATGGAGGCGCACGGAAATACCTACATAGCAGTTTTATCGGGTGTCTTGATCCCAACATTGTTTGCCGCTCTCTTGGGATTAATTATGTTTTTTGCCCGTTTAGGGGGCGTATATATTGCTATTTTGATGCTGGTCGTAGCATTAATGTTTGAACTATTTTTACTTCAAACCGCTGATCCCAGTTATACAATAGGAGCAGCATACCTCGGAGGCTTTAATGGACTCAGACCAGCATCACCTGATGACCCCCTACTACCCAGCCTCCTTTTTAGTATAGGATCAGCACAACTAGAATTTGATGGTCGAAGCATTGAGTTCTTTTATTTTACATTAGGATTACTTGTAGCTGTTTATCTCGGTCTACGTTGGCTAGTAAATTCAAGTTTTGGTTACATCATTGTCGCGGTTCGTGAAGACTCTCATCGTACAGAGACATATGGCTACGATATACGATTAGTGCAACTAACGGTATTTTGTATAGCAGCCGGATTAGCAGGACTTTCCGGTGTTTTATACACATCGTGGGGCACCTTCATACACCCCAACCAATTTGGTCTAAAAGCTAATATACTTGTTGTGATTTGGGTAGCAGTAGGTGGTCGGAAAGATCTATCCGCCGCTTTAATTGGTGCACTTGTGTTAGAGTGGATTGGTCTGAGACTAGCGGCTATAGGGGATTTTTCTCTCCTAATCATGGGGGGGATACTGATAGCCGCGATGCTCCTTACGCCTGAAGGAGTAGTTACTACCTTATCCTCACAATACCAACGTGTAGCTTCTTTATGGAATCAGAAAAATAATTAAATATCGAGGCGATTACCTATCTGAAGTCAAATATAGTTCGTCTTATGCATAAAAATGATGTGAAATGAAAATGACAAGTTCAGAACCAATACTTAAAACTACTGAGCTCGCAATAAATTACGGTGGGGTTCAGGCTTTGGACGGGGTGAATTTTTCTGTTGAACGCGGCGAACTTCGATGCATTATTGGTCCTAATGGTGCGGGTAAAAGCACATTTTTCAAGTTGCTTATGGGAATTGAAAAGCCAACTGAAGGTGTTATCGCACATGATGGTCGAGACATTACACGTTTAGGTTCATCTCAACGGGCCAGATTAGGTTTTTCAGTAAAGTTCCAAAATATTCGTGCGTATCAAAATTTAACTGTTTATCATAATCTCTTTATTCCTCTCCTGCGTCACCATAAAATGAGAGAAATTCCAAATCAGGTTACAGGCCTTCTTGAACAATTGGGATTATCTGGAACCGAGAACCAAACAGTTTCCGGACTTTCACATGGACAAATTCAATGGCTAGCTATCGGAATGTCTATTGCATCGCAACCTGACGTCTTGTTATTGGATGAACCCGCGGCTGGTATGTCAGTAGAAGAGACACAAGAAACTGAAAATCTGATTAAACGGTTAAATAATAACGGAATGACAATAATTGTCATAGAACATGATATGACTTTCATTCGCAACTTGAATACTAAAACAACAGTTTTGCACTACGGTCATGTGTTTGCAGAAGGTAGCTTTTCTGAAATAGAAGACAATGATGATGTCCGAAAAATTTATTTGGGTAATATTTAAATATTATTCTGGGTGTAATATCTAATGAACACAATTTCAGATAATACCGAAGATTTACCCATGTTAACCGTTAGCTCTATGTCTTCAGGCTATGGTAGCGCTAGAATTTTACAAAATCTTTCATTCGAAGTAAAAAACCAGGAAATACTAGCAATAATTGGACGCAACGGTGTAGGGAAAACTACACTGATGAAAACTCTTATTGGGGGGCTGCGACTCTCGGAAGGACAGATCGAGTACAAAGGAAAAAGTATTGGTCGGCTTAGACCGTCACATAGGGCTAAACTTGGTATCGCCTATGTTCCTCAAGGTAGGGGTATATTTGCACGAATGACAGTCGCAGAAAACTTGCTTCTCGGAAAAGGCTTGGGAGGATATCACAGAAATCCAGATTATGATCGTGCCTACAAGTTTTTTCCATTCCTGAAACAACGATCCTCCCAAAGGGCCGGATCTTTAAGTGGAGGTGAACAGCAACAGCTTGCAATTGGAAGAGTTCTAATAGGCAGCCCAGAACTTATTCTACTAGATGAACCTTCAGAGGGTGTTCAACCAAACATTGTACAGGAAATCGGCGATAACATAAGGCTTTTAGCTAAACAAGAAGGCCTGACTGTCATCATTGTTGAACAAAATCTGGAATTAATAAACTCAGTAGCTGACCGTTGCATAGTGATGGATAAAGGAACGATTGTAGCCCACTTGACCTCTAACGAAATAAGAGATCCCATGGTGGCGAAAAAATACCTTGCGATCTAATCATGCAAAGTGAAACTTGATTGATAACAAACGCACAGTTATACCAAACAATTCAATATCAGAATATAAATAGAATCAATAATTAGTACTTGTGACATATTTTTTGTTGTTCTTTAAATATTATAAGTATTTAAAAATTGGTAAATGTCACACCTACAGGGACCTAAATCATGAAAAATAACTCGTTTCCAATGGGGATTTTTATCCTAGGGGATGTCTCTCCAAAAAATATTGTGGAATTAAGTAAGCAAATCGAAGACAGCGGTTTCTCTGAAATATGGTTTGCTGAAGACTATTTCATGCTATCAGGATTTTCTAGCGCTGCCATCGCGTTAGCATCAACTAAATCCATCAATGTAGGAATTGGCATTGTCTCTTGTGTTGCACGCCATCCAGCTGTAACCGCCATGGAGGCTGCGACATTGGCAGGAGCATACCCAGGACGTTTTATGCTCGGTATTGGCCACGGAGTACCAGCCTGGACAAGACAAATGAAGCTATACCCAAAGTCTGTTCTTACCGCTATGCGCGAAAGCGTGACCGCCGTTAAACGCCTTCTTGCCGGCGAAACGCTAAATGAGCAGGGTGAATATTTTGGTTTTAATGAAGTAACACTTACTCACCCGGCCCCATCATTAGAGGTCCTTACTGGTGTAATTGGGCCCAAGTCGATTGAGCTTACTGCAGAAATTTCTGATGGTATGGTGATAGGTGCCCTTGCCGGTCCAAAGTACGTTAGTATGGCCTCAGAACGAATTAAATCTATGCGCACAGATGGCGGGGTAAATTTTCGCTTCCCAACTTATTCTTTAATTTCGGCTTCGCACGACCGTGAGGAAGCACGCAAAAAGGTACGATCACTAGCATCTTTTTACCTAGATGCTATGGGCCCAACTTTGTTAACAGGTGTTTATGATGTGAATGATCAATTAACAGCATTAATAAATGAAGGTGGTTGCTCAACACTTGAACAAAAAATGCCGGATCAATGGCTTGACTGGTTAACGGTTGCGGGTACTCCAAAAGACTGCATCACGGGAATTAAAAATCTTTTTTTAGCCGGTTCCACCTCTGTGGTTTTATGTGTTGTCCCCTCTGACGACCTTCCTGAACAAATTGATATTATTTCTCGAGAAGTCTTAACAGGTTTTTAAAAAACACCGTTCTATATTATTAAATGATAATATTTTTCACCTAATAAAATTTATTATATTATGAACAATGATAGACGATAGAAATAACCCAAAAATACAAATTCTGATCGCTAAGTACCTATCTGGTATCTTATCAGATAATGATGTTGACCTTTTTAACAGGTTAATATCTAACGACCCTAAATACCTTAAATATTTAAATGATTTTGAATTATCGATTGAATCATTTTTAGGAACAAATGCTAGTGCTACACTGCGTGCAAGTAGAGATCATCAACAAAAAACAAATGAAACCTGCGACTCATGGCCCACAATTGCACCGGGGATCTCCGGAAAAGTATTACATTACGACCACATGGTAGGTGCTATGATTTATATAGCGAAGTTGGAACCTGGCGCTCAATGCATCGTGGCAGAGCAAGGGTCTCCCGAGGAATGTATGTTGATTTCTGGAGATTTTTCATTACTCAATGAAACTCTGAAAGCAGGAGATCGCTACAGCGCTCCCAAAAGCATCATTCATAGCGGTGGATATACTGAATCTGGTGCTATTCTTTTGATCCGGGCACAGGATAGTTAACTTGTTTATTAGCTTCAGAATAATATTCAATAACGTTTTATTATTGCGATAGTTCTAGGTTATTATGAAAATTCAATCATTGAAATTTTATAAATTAGCTTTTTCCCCGCCAATGGGTGATTTAAATCAACCGTTACTCTTTCATCGGAAATATCTAGGATTTTCATAAATGCGCGTTGCCCCCCCACTAACGTGGCACTGATTCTCGCACCGACTTCAAGCTCCCCTGCCCGTGGAACTTGTGTGCGATCGACTGTCCTAACTAAATCAGAAAAGTATTGACCATGCGCATCATCTGGATGGATGCGAATCGTTTTAGTATCACCAGGTGACATTCCAATTAAAGCATTTTCAAAGCCAGGCAGGCTATCCCCTTCGCCAATAGTCAGCTCTAATGGTGAACCATCTACCGAAGCATCGAACTCTGTGCCATCCTCAAGTCGTCCTGAATAATGCACGCGCACGGTATGTCCTATTTCTGCTTTTATTGGAATATTCTTGTTCACAATGCAGTGCTCTGCTGATTTCTACCTATTCCGAGAATATATTCTTTAATTCCAAACTTTTAAACAGTTCCTTCACTCGATCGACAGATAATATAAGGAAATGAGAATTTAATTCTATTTCATATTTTTCCGCCATGTTTGGCTGTCAAATTGGCGGCCAATAATTGTGTTCATTATTTGACCTACAAAAGCAATGATTAGCTCAAGAAGGGGTAAAGAGATGGATCTGGAAAGTCATCGCAAAATATACAATACGGTCCGGGACGCCTGCCTCACCGGTACATTTGACCACCATAACTACCTTTCTGAACAAAATGATGGCTTGGAAGAACGTCGCCAAAAATATTTGGGCCACTTAAATACCGTACGTCAACGCTGCTACATGACCGAAACTAGAGCCAGAACGCAGCATCGCCTAGATTTTATGCGCGCAGGTTATGAAAGTACAGTAGCGGCCGAATTATCAGCAAGACGAGCCCATACCACGATCGGCGCGCGCTTTTTGATGCGCCAAATTTTGTTTTCTGGCCGATCGAGAGCTATCCAGGGCAATGACCTTGAACATGAAACTATGCAGAGCTTGTTTTTACACCCGATATTGCAAGGCACCTCACCTCGTACAATTGAACGCGTAGTACGTGATGGCGTGGTTACAGGTGACTTTATAAGTATCGTAACAAAAGACGATGCGCGAAAAAGATTTTTTAGTGTTTCTGTCGATACCAGCTTTGATATCTGGTGCGAAACGTTAACGGCTCATGTAATTCGCGGATTGTATATGCACCCGGCTCTCGATATGCGCCAGCAATGGATGGACGCTTGGCAAACACGATTAGGAATGCCTAAAGAAATTATAGAATTGGCTTATGAAACAAGAAGAAAGCTGGATCTGACTGAGAATATTGTTAATTTATCAGTCATATCATGACTATTTTACGATAATAAAAATTCTTAACGACGAGTATGATGGCACGTTACAAAAAACACGTGGATGGGTAATGGAGTTATTATTCCTGTGATATAAAACACCAATTGAATTTATATTATAATTAATTTCACAGGATCGATATTCTATAATAATATTTATAATTTTATCCGAAACATATATAGTAAAATGAGGGAGTTTGAATTATGAATAGAAAAATAATTGAAGACTACTCTCTCTTCTTAAACAAATCAGAAAATTTTGAGCATTCTCTTGATATTTTAATGGAAATATGTAGTGGCATGGGCTACACTCAAGTTTCATATGCTTGTCAGAACTTTTCGCCAAAATTGCTAGATGGTCGCTGGCTCCCCCTTAAATTGAATGTACGAAACTTTCCTTCTGGTTGGGAATATGGATGGGAAGAACTTACAACTCATGACCCATATTACCATGAATGCTTTCAAGGGACGTTACCATTCGATTGGACTGAGCTACAGAACAGCGGAAAATTACGACCGCTCGAACAATGTGCATGGAAATATTTAGCTGATATTGGTCTTGGTCGCGGTGTAACAACCCCAATTCATTCACCTGATGGGCGATTTTCTGTGCTTAGCGCGATAGTAGATAGATCTAGCGCAAACTGGCATGATATAAAATCAAAAACTCAAGACTTAATGCTAGACTTAGCCCATCTTTATAGGCACACACTACATCAAAAAGGGTTTGAGAATGAAATTCCAGTGGTAGATCCGTTTAGGTTAAGCCGCCGGGAAAAGGAATGTTTGCAATGGTCTGCGGCGGGCAAATCGGCCCCTGAAATAGCAATGATTCTCAATTTATCACCTGAAACCATTCGTAAGTATTTAAAAAATGCCCGGCATAGACTCGGGTCACACACAACTGCTCAAGCGGTAGTAAATGCTGCCCAACTTAATATAATAAAACCGAATAGTTATTAGTCTTTTAAAAAAACAATTTGAAATGAACAATTTTAAAAAGTTTTATTTATGATCGAAATAAAATTCTGTATTAATGCCTATTTTTCTATAAAATGTATGACAAAATTATGTGACTTCATACAACATATAAACACATTTTTTGTCGCCTGTAACCACAACTTTTCAACATAGTAGAGAAACATGGAAAATTATTTTCAAGACACTTCAGCCGCCAATAAATTGTTCGTTGAAGCAGTTCAGCTATCTAAATCGGCTCGAAATATAGAAGCTGTAGTTTGGGAGGATGTGCTTCGCAAGCTCAACAAGATTATCGAAAACTACCCAGCTAGTGAGTTAGCGGTTAAGCTTATTAGTGGACAGAACACAGGAAATATATCGCTAGAGAGCGTTCGCTTGTCGGTTAAAATGTCTCGTGAGGAAGCATTACGTGAAACTGGTGCTGATCAAGACGCACAATCTCAATTTGATCTTGGAACTGAGTATCTCCCCGGAAACAGCATAATCAGCGATGAAGCTGAAGCGGCAAAATGGTTTCATAAAGCTGCTGACAACAATCATACAGAAGCGCAGTTTTGCCTGGGTATTATGTATCACATGGGTAACGGTGTGCCCAAAGACCTTGCTGAATCGTTGAAATGGTTTAACAAAGCTGCAGACATGAATTATGCAGATGCTCAGCTTAACCTTGGCATCATGCATGCCAACGGCGACGGCGTTCCGAAAAACGACAATGAAGCCTTTAAATGGTGTCTAAAGGCAGCGGAACAAGGCCTTTCAGAGGCCCAGTACAATCTTGGTCACATGTACGCTGGTGGTAGGGGCGTTCTACCAAACGAAGCGGAAGCAATAAATTGGTACCAAAAGGCCGCCGAGCAGGGCCATATGGACGCCAAGAATTACTTAAAGAAAATAAAGGCAGAACAGTCTAAAAGGTTGTCTTGAGACAAACCATCATAACATCTGCCGCGCTGGCCTGATGGCCGTTGTGATGCTCGTGGACTTCGCGATGGCACCAAGCGAAATAGTCGCTATGGCCCTGGGCATGACCAGAGCTGCATACCGGCGATATGAGCGGGATGAAACGACGCCAACCGTCGACCGTGCGATGCAGCTCTGTGCTTTACTACACCGCGACATGAACACGCTCTGCCACGGCAGCGAATCGTCAACGGCGTCGGAAGGCGGTGAAGTGCATATTTCAATAAAGGTGCCGTCGGCTCAGACCGAGAAGCGGTTTTAGCTCTGTCCAGCGTAGAATTTTTGTTTCTCTCAGCATTTTTGTCCCTCGCGTTTTTGCGTGTGACGCGAAGGTGTCAAAAGCGCGGCGGTCTTGTTAGGACCAACTTAAGACAAAATAATGGCTTAAAGAGCCACGAAAATATTTCTGGCTGTTTTGCGCCGTAACGGCGTCACGGTGTACACCTGAGCCCAAAAATAAAAAACCCGCCAGCGCGGGTTTATCGTAATTATATTTGATTTTATTAATAAAAATGGGGCGAGTGAGGGGATTCGAACCCCCGACCCCCTGAACCACAATCAGGTGCTCTAACCAACTGAGCTACACCCGCCACAGGGCCTTCAAATGTGAGCTTTGAATAGTCGATGGAGGTAGGGGCGTCAAGGAGAGTCACCTTAGTAAGGCTTGACTACAAGTCACTCTACTCGAGTGGCAAGGAAAGCACGAATTCTCCTCATTGCCTCAAGGATTTCCTCCTTGCTGGCTGCGTAAGAGAAGCGGATATATCCCTCGCCAAAATCACCGAAGCTTGTACCGGCAATCGTCGCGACGCCAGCTACCTCCAATAATCCATCCTGAAGCTCACCAGCGCTAATGCCAGTGCCCTCAATATTTGGCATGGCATAAAAAGCCCCTTGCGGCTCGACACAGCGGAAACCCTCAATTTGATTAAGCTCGCTTAGCATGATCTTTCGCCTTTCATCGAAAGCTAGGCGCATGGTTTCTACCGAATGCTGAGGACCGGTAAGAGCCTCAATAGCGGCGACCTGAGTCACTGCATTAACACAGGAGTTGCTATTGACGGCAAGGCGAGTTGCCTGCTCGGCAAGGCTACCGGGCCAAATTCCATAGCCGATACGCCATCCAGTCATAGCATAGGTTTTGGACCAGCCATCCAGCAGGATTACGCGATCCCGGATTGAGGGATAAGCCAGCAAACTGACATGTTCCTGCTCGTCATAAAGGAGGCGTGAATAGATCTCGTCGCTCATGATTGCCACCTCGGGATGAGCTTCCAGGCCTTCTACAAGCCGGTCGAACTCCGCTTTCGGCGTCACTCCTCCCGTCGGGTTTGCAGGGCTATTAAGCATGATTAGGCGGGTGTTGGCGGTGATCTTCGACAACACCTCATCTGCGCTAAAGGAGAAACCGGTTTCCTCATAGAGTGGGATGGGCACGGGGGTGGCGCCTGAAAACTCGATCACCGAATGATAAATTGGGAAACCAGGATTGGGATAAAGTATTTCCGCCCCCGGTTCACCGAACATTAGCGCTGCAAAAAACATGGTGACCTTCCCGCCCGGTACTACCACCACCTCCTCAGGCTCGACTTCAACACAATGGCGGGTGCCTATATCTGCGGCAACGGCCTCACGCAGCTGCAGAATACCATTGGCGGGGGTGTATCCATGATGTCCGTCAAGAAGCGCTTTGCGGCCGGCTTCAACTATATTTATAGGAGTTTCAAAATTTGGCTGACCTATGCCGAGATTGATGATCGAGCGTCCCTCCGCCTCAAGCTCCTTAGCTCTGGCCAATACTTCAAAAGCGCTCTCAGTACCAAGCCGCGCTGTACGTTCTGCCAATTTCATCGTTCTGATCCAGATGCTTGGATGTTTGCGGCCACAGTATGACAGCCAATATCAGCGGCTCAAAGGATTGCCGCATGTATGATCACCGGCCTATCTACTACTTATAAACAACAGCAACAAATTATTGATTTTTTCACATGAAATTTAGCCCAATCCATATACCATTGTAAAAATTGCATAATTATACATCCTACATTCGGCAGAAGATGTGCAAGGGCATTGTAATGATACGTGATCCGCTTCACGCTCGGTGAAATTATGTCAGAGGGAAAGAAAGTGAAAAAAATCGAGGCTATCATCAAACCATTCAAGCTTGATGAAGTGAAGGATGCGCTGCACGAAATCGGTCAGCAGGGAATTACCGTGACCGAGGCTAAGGGATTCGGACGCCAACGCGGTCATACGGAACTTTATCGTGGCGCAGAATATGTTGTTGACTTCCTACCCAAGGTGAAGATCGAAATTGTTCTCGAAGAGGGACAAGTTGAACGCGCGGTAGAAGCAATACAGCAGGCAGCACAGACTGGGCGCATCGGTGATGGCAAAATATTTATCACCTCGGTAGAAGATGTTGTTCGCATTCGAACCGGCGAGCGGGGCGCAGACGCCATTTAGTCCGCCCGTGCCACGTGGGGGAACATTCAAGACGAAGGAACATGTAGATGAGTGATACACAGACGGTTCTCAAAACTATTCAGGAAGACGATGTCCAATTCGTCGACTTCCGCTTTACCGATCCGCGCGGCAAATGGCATCACACAGCGCAAGCCGTACGTACGATTGACGACGCTATCTTCAGCGACGGCATTATGTTCGATGGCTCATCCATCGCTGGCTGGAAGGAAATTCATGAATCGGACATGATTCTCATGCCTGATGCAAGCTCTGCTACGATGGACCCGTTCAGTGCGCAACCGACCCTGATTGTAACTTGCGATGTGATCGAACCCTCGACTGGTCAGCCCTATGCCCGCTGTCCAAGGGGTGTAGCTGAGCGCGCCGAGGCCTATCTCTCCTATTCGGGAATCGGTGATACCGCTTATTTTGGACCGGAAGCTGAGTTCTTCGTGTTCGATGATGTGCGTTACGATTGCTCCATGCACCAGATGTACTATCTGCTGGATCAGGAAGAGGGCCCATACAATTCCGGGCGTGAATATGATGGCGGCAATATCGGCCACCGGCCTGGCCCCAAGGGCGGCTATTTCCCGGTACCGCCTGTCGATTCTATGGCCGACATGCGCGCAGAAATGCTTACCCATATGAGCAGCATGGGAATCAAGGTGGAAAAACATCATCACGAGGTCGCCCCAAGCCAAAACGAACTCGGCTTCGAATTCGACACTATGCTCAAAACTGCCGATCAAATGCAAATATACAAATACGTGGTACATCAGACGTCCCATACCTATGGCAAGACCGCGACCTTCATGCCAAAGCCTGTGGTCGACGACAATGGCTCCGGCATGCATGTCCATCAATCGATCTGGAAAAGCGGAAAACCGCTCTTTGCCGGCACCGGCTATGCAGACCTTTCCGAGAGCGCACTCTACTATATCGGCGGCATCATCAGGCATGCCCGTGCCCTTAACGCCTTTACCAATGCTTCAACTAATAGCTACAAGCGTCTAGTACCAGGCTTCGAGGCACCAGTTCTACTCGCCTATTCTTCTCGCAACCGCTCCGCCTCTTGCCGTATTCCGTATGCCGCATCACCTAACGGCAAGCGCGTTGAGGTCCGCTTTCCGGATCCAACGGCCAATCCTTATCTTGCTTTCTCGGCCATGCTGATGGCAGGAATCGACGGTATCGAGAACAAGATTCATCCAGGCGACGCTATGGATAAGAATCTCTACGATCTA
>CEVA01029428.1_pt1 | contig 19445 bp, 19 predicted proteins | sample 361521 | NCBI WGS metagenome assembly CEVA01 (sample SAMEA2622823, study PRJEB7988) | marine metagenome | isolation source: saline water (ENVO:00002010), including
TGCGGTTTTGGAGACCGCTGCTCTACCAATTGAGCTATCGCCGTACTCATGGAAGCCGTTCGTGCCTATATTGTTATAGACGACAAACCGGCGCGGTCCCCGGCACCAGTCGCGGGGGGCAGCCCGATTATTCCTCGATCTTGGTCACTCGGCCCGAGCCGATCGTCCGGCCGCCTTCACGAATCGCGAACGTCAGGCCTTCCTCCATCGCCACCGGCTGGATCAGAGTCACGTCGATCTCCGTGTTGTCACCGGGCATGATCATTTCCGCGCCCTCCTTAAGAGCCGTCACCGAGCCGGTGATGTCACTGGTACGGAAGTAGAATTGCGGACGGTAGTTGGCGAAGAACGGCGTGTGGCGCCCGCCCTCCTCCTTCGTCAACACGTAAACCTCGGCCTTGAATTTCGTGTGCGGTTGAATCGAGCCTGGCTTGGCCAGCACCTGACCGCGCTCCACCTCGCCCTTCTTCTTGCCGCGCAGCAGGACGCCCACGTTGTCGCCCGGTTCACATTTGTCCAGCAGCTTGCGGAACATCTCAATGTCCGTCGCCACCGTCTTGTCCGTCTCCTGAATGCCGACGATCTCCACCTCGTCCATCTTATTGAGCACACCCCGCTCCACGCGGCCCGTGGCCACCAAGCCACGGCCCTCAATGATGAACGTGTCCTCAATGCACATCAGGAACGGCTGATCCGCGTCGCGCGGTGGATCCGGAATAAAGTCATCACACGACTGCAGCAACTCGCCAATCTTGCCAACCCACTTCTCGTCCTCCGCAATCGCGCCCGTCGCGCTGCCGCGAATCACCGGCGTATCGTCGCCCGGGAAATCATACTTGTTCAACAGCTCACGAATCTCCATCTCCACCAGATCGAGCATCTCCTCGTCCTCCACGAGATCCGTCTTGTTCATGAACACCACGATCGAGGGCACACCCACCTGGCGCGCCAGCAGCACGTGCTCGTTGGTCTGCGGCATGGGACCGCTGTCCGCATCCACCACCAAGATCGCGCCGTCCATTTGCGCCGCGCCGGTGATCATGTTCTTCACGTAATCCGCGTGACCTGGGCAATCCACATGCGCGTAGTGCCGCTTTTCGCTCTCGTACTCCACGTGGGACACCGCAATCGTCACCGTCTTGGAATCATCACGCACCGTGCCGCCTTTGGTAATCTCCGCATAGGAAATCGGCGTCGCCATGCCCTTTTTGGCCTGCACATCCACAATCGCCGCCGCCAAGGTTGACTTGCCGTGGTCCACGTGACCGATGGTTCCAATGTTTACGTGCGGTTTAGTCCGTTCAAACGCTTCTTTTGCCATGTCCTTTAAGTAGTGTTCAGTTGTTTTAACGCATGGAGCCCATGACCGGGTTTGAACCGGTGACCTCGTCCTTACCAAGGACGCGCTCTACCGACTGAGCTACATGGGCAGCCCAAATTACCAATCAGGCTCCTGCCTGTGCCGCCGGTTATCCCAAGGTTATTCCCACCAAACGACAAAACATCCCAACGCCACAAGCCCCCCTTTTGAAAGAGCCAGCGACTCGGGATATATTGAGTTTTGCCTCGGGTAAACCTCAAGTTCACCTAACGACGGCGGGGACAATACCCGTTCGCCCGTCTCCGTCAACCCCTTTTTGGGGCAAAAACCAAAAACTTATCCACCCCCACGGCGCCCCCGCCATTCCACCCGTTCCGGCTCTGGCCGACCCAAGGCCCGCGGCGCGTTCCGAAAATGCATCTTTGCCACCCCCGCCAGCCTTCCTTCCCCATGCTGCTCCGCTAAATCCCGCGCCACCACGTCCACCGGCTTGCCCGCGCCCCGCGGCAATTCAACCCCCAACCCCTCTCCCAACTCCCCCAGCCGCCGCACGAACTCGTCCCGCGCCAAAATCGAGGCCGCCGCCACCGCCAAGTCACTCTCCGCCTTGTGCCGCTGCACCAGCTCCAATTCCCGCCCCTTCGCCAGCAGTGCCTTCTCCACCGTCGCCTTGGTCGACGCAAACTGGTCACTCACCGCCCGAACCGGCGCGGGATTCATCGCCCGGCCCTGTTCCAGTAGATTTTCAATCACCCGCGCATGTCCCCAGGCCAACAAACGATTTACGCTCCCCATCTTTCCGTGCAGCCGATTGTACGCCTCCGGCCCCACCGGTACCACCGACCACACACAACCCTCCGCCTCCCGGATCACCTTCGCCAATGCTCCAATCCGTTTATCGCTCGAAACCCGCTTTGAATCCCGCACCCCAGCCTCCACCAACCCTCGGCAAACTTTCTCATTCACGTACACCCCCGCCACCACTAATGGCCCGAAAAAATCCCCTTTCCCCGATTCATCCACGCCAATCCGCGCCAACCCTAATTCCGGCTCCAATTCCGCCTCATAACCCAGCCGCGCCTCCTTCAATACCTCCGGCTCCAGCAAAAACTCCACGAACTCACGTGTCCCCTTCCCCTGCACCACCAGTTTCCCGCTTTCGTAAAGAACCACATTCACCCCCTCCCGCTTCCCCGCAAACCGCGCATAAGCCGGTGGCACACCCATCTCATAACCCCGCTCACGCAAAATCCCCTCCATGAGCGTCCCTTGGGTTTCATCTAGGGAACACGTGTAAGATGTCAACTTCCGCTCACCCATCCGTCTCGTTATGCGGCAAGACACCCTCCCTGTGAACAGAAATTCTTACTGCGAAAGCGAACAACCGGCAACACGACTGGGGAAAGAATACCCCTAATACTCGATCTGGCAGTTCGGGAGGATTTCCTCAAGTTCCTCCACCTCATCATCATCCAAGTCTGGATTGCCGGTGAGGAGCAGGGTGTGCAGGTTTTTTAGGCCGTGCAGGGGCTTAAGGTTGGTGATCTGGTTGAAATTCAGCCCCAGCCATTCCAGAGACTTCAGCTTGGCCAAGGGGCGCAAGTTGGAGATCTGGTTGTTGATGAGGTTCAAACGCTCCAGCTTCTCCATGCCGGTCAGGGCGGTCAGGGCGGTCACGCGGTTGCGGCTGAGATTGAGCTGGGTCAAATTCACTAGCCCCGTCAACGGCTTGAGATTGGAAATCTGGTTGCCCTGCAGCAACAACACCTCCAGTTTGGACAAACCCGCAAGGGGCTTAAGGTCGGACAAATCATTGTCGTTTAGCGACAGGGACGTGAGACCCTGCAAGTCCGCAATGGCCGCAATGTCCTTGATGCCCTTGGACGTGAGCACCATGTTATCTACCTGCCGCAAATCGCCCTTGGACAATTTGCCCTTGGGTTTTCCAGCGGAACGACGAATGACGGGTTCTATGACTTCCAGGCTCAAGACGGCGGAGCCTAGCAGAAATGCAAAGACACTTAAACCCTTTTTTTGTTTCCAGCCGCAACACCCGTGGCGCCGGCGTCCCAGCCTGCGCCGCAAGGTTTGGGGAATATCCGTGCTACTGGTCGTTTGCGACCATTTCGAAGGGGGGAATGGGGACGACAACGGTGCGGTTTTGATCGTCGTGGCCGATGTAGCTGCCGACAGCAGTAGCGCGGGAGGAGGCAAAGACATGGGCACTGTTGTAACTGAACGACTCGCCGGGACGGAGATGAGGGAACTCGCCTACGACTCCATCACCCTCGACGGCAGTGATCTCCCCGTTGGATTCGCGGACCACCCACTTGCGGCCCTTGATGGTGACGGGAACCTTGCTGTCGTTGTGAATGGTAATGAAATAGGCAAAGCAATGGGGCGATCCCTCGGGAACCATGGGCTGGGGCTGCAGCACGACATCGTCGATGGTGACATGCAGCCCGGGGAGCTCCGAATTGCCTGCGTCGGACATGCGGACACGGTTCCGGGAAACGACCTAGTTGTCGAATTAAAATCGTGTCCGCAAATGAGTTTTGACATTGGACGGTAGGCCACGGAGGTTGCGTGGGTGATGGATGGGCGCAGAGTTCGCCGTTTGGCGCAGCGGTTGCTCGATTGGTATGGTGCCTGTGCGCGAGACTTGCCGTGGCGGCGAACGAGTGATCCCTACGCAATCTGGATCTCGGAGGTAATGCTGCAACAAACGCAGGTAGCCACTGTAATTCCCTATTGGAAGCGCTGGATGCGGGCGTTGCCGACCGTGAAGGCCTTGGCCCACTCAAGAGAGGAACGGGTATTAAAACTTTGGGCCGGACTGGGATATTATTCCAGAGCGCGCAACCTGCGGCGGGCGGCACACGTTGTTTTAAAGGAGCACAATGGCTCGGTGCCCGGCGAAATGGCCGCGCTGCGGACATTGCCGGGCGTAGGGCGCTACACGGCGGGCGCCATCCTGAGCATCGCCTTTGGACAGCCGGAACCGATTCTGGATGGGAACGTCACTCGTGTCTTGACGCGCTTGCTGGCGCTGGAAGGGAACACGCGTGAACCGTTGATGGCGAAAAAGCTCTGGGATTTGGCGGGCAAATTCGCCCGGGCCACCAGGTCGCCGGGAGACTTGAACCAAGCCTTGATGGAACTGGGAGCAACGGTGTGCACGCCGCGCGGGCCGCATTGCGGTGAGTGCCCACTCCAACGATCCTGCGCAGCACGGCGGATGAACCAGCCGGAGTACTATCCGAGGGGAGGCAGGGCCGCGCCAGCAGTAAAGCGGCATTGGCGGGTGTTGTTGCTGGAGAACGGAGGGCGCTGGCTTGTACGCAGGCGTCCCCAGAACAGCGTGAACGCGGGGCTTTGGGAATTTCCCACGTTGGAAACGGATAACCCGCGTACACCAAAGGATTGGGCAGCGGCACTGGCGGGCGGGGTCGTGAGCAAACCCCGCCGCTTGGGGGAGTTTACCCACTCGATCACACGATACCGCATCCGCGCCACGGTCTGGCAGGCGGATCTGATGGGTAACCGGCCGAATAGCCAAGGCCGCTGGGTGAAGGACACGGCTTTGGGTGAACTGGCCTGGGCGGGCGCGCACCGGAAAGCACTGGGGATATTGCGGACCGCGGGTTGATTGGGATATAGTAACGCCATGAGCGGCGACGCCCAATCCACCCACGCCGAGGAAATGTCCACGGCGCAGAAGTTGTTGCCGTTGTGGATCGGCCTAGGGGTGTTGGTGTTGTCAATCGTGGGCGGGATATGCATCTGGAAATTCGGCGGCGGAAAATATTCCGGTTCCCGGCTTGAGGAGATCAACAATGAGGACGTAGTGTGGGAGGGGTCGCCCAACAACGCGACGACCTATTCGCCGACCAATTTTTTCTACTACATGATGATCGACCTCGGAGACGAGGCGGAAGAGGAACCCCCGGGAAAGTTTATTGAGCCCGGCTTCCTGGTAACCTCGCCGGTGGAAGAGGAGGGAAAGGATGACACGGTCTGGGATGAAACCACGAGCAGCTACTATCAGGTCACGGGCCTGCGGGAGCCACCTACGGAGGTGAGGATCACCGCCATGGACGACAACGGGTCGAAGCTGACGGGGCGCATCGTGGAATACGATGGCGACAAGAACAAGATTTGCGAGTTGATCGTGATCAACGGGAAACTGAACGGGCCGGCCTTCATCTGGGATGAGAAGGGACGGCTGGTCCACAAGGCGGAATTCAAGGAAGGCAGCCCGGCGGGAACATCCACGATCAAGTCCTATGATGAAAATGGCACGTTGGCATACGTACGCAAGCTGTGGTTCAACAGCAGCTCCAGCCTGGTCAAGGAGCAGGTTTACCACCAAGGCAAGATTCTATGGGAACTGGGATTTGACGGTGCGAAACCGTTGACGCTGAACCGGTGGACGGATGCGCGCTTTAAAAAGGCTATCGACAAGCGGGACGGCTCGGACATCAAGTCGCCCAAGCGCAGCTTTAAAAGCGTGGAGTTCAGCGAGACTGGCTTGGCCTACAACAAGGTGAAGCTGGAGATGGCGAACATGTACGGGCTGCCTAAGGAGAAAAGCACGGGATTCATGAAGTTTGATGAGGAGACAGGGGAAAACGCGCAATTCATGGAGCCACCCACATATGGAAAGCTGCGCGAGAACATCGCCCGGACTCCATGGCGAGTGGCGATTGAGGCCAAGATCGAGGCCATGAAGGTGACGGACGAAGATTCGCCCTACGAGAAGGATGAAGAATTGAAAAAGCCGGGTGTTGACGATCCGGATCCCGACGACAACCCGACGCCGAACCCGGACGACAATCCGCCCCCTCCTTGATGGCCGTCAACTGTAGGCGGACATCATCGCGGTGAAAACCGTGTACACCGATACCAGCGCGATGGAGGTGCCAATGAAAATACAGATGTAAAGAATCCACTCGGGAACCTGTTCCATCTTCCGCGGGCGCCCGCAGAATTCCTCATACGCCACGACGTAAGCCGTGCCGGTGATGGCAAAAGTGAAAATCAACCCGGCGATGCCCAGCACAATCAGGGCGATTCCACCGGCGGTAGCGCCACCGCCTCCAATCTTGGTCAGAATGGTGCCTACCACGATCAGGGCCAGTCCAAGCGCATTAAACAGGATGCTGGTCAGAAAAAAGAAGAGAACGCCCGTCTTGTCCTTGAGCACCTGCTCGGAACTCAATTTCATCGCCCGGCCAAAGCTCATCTTGTAGTGAGCGGCCATCGGCAAGGCGAACATCCAGCGGAGGCCCAGTTGGTAGGGCACCACCACGACCAGGATCGCCCCCGCGAAAAAGCCCAGTTTGCCCCAGCCGGGCACGGTGTTGAGCGTGGACATGAAGGCCGTCAGCTGGCTGGTGGTCGTCCAAATGGCCTGCTGCAGGCGAAACCAAAAATCGCCGAAGCCGGCACAGTCCGCCACCGATTCGTAGTAGGCCGCCCCCGCCATGGTCACGCCTTCCCAGAATCCGGACACATCGGAGCCAATGATGTAGGGGTCAAACTTGTAGCCCGCGCCCCAGATGAGCAGAATCCCGGGCACCACGGAAAAAAGCAGGATAAAAAACTGGATGAGAAAACCCAGCATCAGGGAAACAAACTGGCCACTGAATCCATGGAACATCTGCGAGATGCCGCCACGCCGAAGGCGTTTGCGCTGAAGGAAATAATAAAACGTCCCGCCCAGCATTGGTCCAGCCGGGATAAGGAGCGCCAGGCAAATCAACACCAGCGGCAACGCCACGGCAGCACCGAGGATAATGGCCGCTGGTTTCTTCTGGAAAAAAACCCAGCCATTGTAAAGGCAGGTGTCCCCCTCCAGCTCGATTTGCCGATCCTTTAAATCCTCCGGCAACTCGTTCATCTTGGCGGCCATCGCGGCCACCTCGGGGTTTACCGCGGGAGCGGCTTCTTCTTTTTTCTCTTCCGCGGCCGGTGCCCCGGGAGGCGGAGGCGAAGGGGGCGGAGGTGCACCGCCATTCTTGACGCCGGGCACCTGAGTGAGGGGCATCCAGTCAGGCGCGCCGTCATACCACGCCAAGTCGGTGGCCAACACCTGGCCGCCTTCAAGGTAGGTGTTGATCTCCTCCACCGAATAGGGGCCGTATCGTTGCCCCCCTCTATCCAAGTGAACCTGCATGCCCGGCCAGCAAAACATTCGTGTAACACGTTGCCGACGCCGCCGCAAGCCGGGTCATTGACATCATTGCCACGGCAGACCAGCCTTCCCACATGCGATGGATTGCGTTGGCCCCATTGGCCTTGTTGCTCGCCTGTCTGCCCACCGTGGAACACGCCGAGGGTGACTGGGGCGTAAACCTTGATGATGCGCTCAAAGCGGCGGCTGAAAACAACCGTGGCGTGCTGCTAGATTTCACGGGCTCCGATTGGTGCCCTCCCTGCCAAGCACTGCACCGGCGCGTCCTAAGCACCAAGCCTTTCGTGGACTATGCGGACGAAAACCTCGAGCTGGTGCTCGTGGATTTCCCCCGGCGAAATCCCCTGCCCAAGAAACAGGCGGAAGCCAATGCCGCCCTGGCAAAACAATTTAACGTAAACGGCTTTCCTGTTCTCCTGTTGCTGGACGCCACGGGCAAGGAGCGAACCCGGCTGGATGGCTACGGCGGCGAGGAGGCGGAGGATATCATTCGCTGGCTGGAAAAGAACCGTGCGAAGTAACCGCAACGGCGCCGGGCTTCACAGAAAAAGCTGGTTTTTGGAGGCCATTCATGGCATAGGATGAGCGGCCTGTTGACCTATGACCATGCAACAATCACGCAAGCCGGTGAAAAAGAAATCCACTGAAACCGCCGCAGCCACACAGCCCGACAACGGCACGCCGGCGGCCCCCGTGGAACAACCACCTCAGCCTCAAATTAGCGTCATGGCCATCGTGGCGCTGGTTCTCAGCGCGTTTGGCATCCTGCTGATCCCAGGCATTTTGGGTCTCATTCTGGCCACGGTGGCGATGTGGCAAATCAACCGAAGCGAAGGCAGACTCATCGGACGAGAGTTGGCCATTGCCGCACTGACCCTCTCCACGGTCCTGCTGATCTATCACCTCATTTTTCTGGGCGCCGTTTCCGCGGTGGGCGCCGCGACAGGATTCCTGATCGGCCAGATCAATGATTTCTTCAACGGGCTGGCGGGCATTTTCAGGTAGGCGCCGCTAGTTGCTTCTTTCCACCGGTCGGTAGGGGTGAACCCACCAGGCAAAAGAGGGAAGTTGGCGCGTCTGGACCCAAAGCCGGCCGTGCCCACTGAAGCGGCAGACCAAACCTTCGCCGGAAAAGAACAGGCTCTTTAATCCCCCAAACGAAGTCACCTCATACTGTAGGCCACTGGTGAAGGCAACGATGTGGCCGGTGTCCACCACGTAGTCCCCGTTGACGTCAATCTCCATGATGGCACCGTACGTGTTAAACCACAAGTCGCCCTGCCCAGCGCAGCGAATGAGAAACAAGCTCTCGCCACTGAAAAAGCCTTTAAAGCCCTGCCACTTGGAATCCACCTCCACCCCCATGCTCGAGGCAACGAAGGCTGAGCTTTGAAGGAAAATCTCCTCGCGGCTATCCACGAAGTAATGCACCAAGTCACCCGGCGCGCCGGGAGCAATGCCGATTTCGCCCGGGCCACCGCGCGCACTGAACTCGTTGATGAAGAGACTCTCCCCTGTGAGAAATCGGGAAAAGCCGCCCTTCAGCTTGGTCTTCATCTCCATGTTGGTGGACATGGTGGCCATGGAACTGGCCTCGACCTTGAGTGTTTGTTCCGCGGGCACTTGCACGGTGACGTAAGCAAAGTCCGGCCGGCCCTCGATGGCATACTCATGCTCGCGCTTGCCACTGCCCTGGACAATGCCCGGGGACACCGCGGGCGTTGCTGAACTGGCCAACACCTCGCCTAGCGGCTTCCACTCAGTCATGCCTTCCACAAACGCCAGGTTGTCGTCCGTGCTGAGCTGCCCCTCGGCTACCAACTGGCGCACTTTCTCCTCCGGAAAAGGCCCGTAGTTTTCGCCGTCACGGTTGATGGTGATCTCCATGAAATTCCTCGCTATTTGCGCGGCCGCAACAACGGCCCCAGCATGGTACCAAAAGAGTCCGCATTATGGCTCTGGCACCAGACCGTGCCCTGCCCCTTGAATTTGCAGACCAGCCCCTCCCCGCCCAGCATGGAGGAAATCCAACTCTTGCCCGCCTTGGTGATCTCAAACTGCAGCGTTTCCTCGAACGCCACAATGTGCCCCGTGTCCACAATGTATTCGCCGTTGACCTGAATGGGATAAATCGCGCCAAACGACGCCAGCACAATCGGCCCCTGCCCGCTGCAGTGAATCCAGAACATCGATTCACCCGAGAACAACGCCTTGCCAAAGCCCTGCCAGCTCATGTCCAGCTCCACCTGTGGATGATTCGCCACGTAGGCGCCAGACTGCACCACCAGATTCATCCCCGGCTGCAGGTCATACTGCATCATGTCTCCCGCCAACTGGGTGCCCAACATCACCTCGCCCACCTGATGCGACGCGGTAAAATGATTCAGGAAAAACGACTCGCCCGTCAGCATCCGCTTGAGCGCCTTCATCATCCCCCCCGAGCCACGCTTGTGGGTGGTCGTCTCCACCTGCAGCCCGCCGCTCATCGCAATCATCGCGCCGCTCTCCGCCGTGCAGCTTTCCCCCGGCTGCAGACGAATGGTCGCCGCCGCATTGCCCGGTCCGTGGTTGATGGCAATATCCATTTTAAACCTTAAAATAACCTCGGGTTCAACCAGCCGGCCAAGCCCGACAAGCTGCGCGTCTGCACGATGATTTTCCCCGTCCCCTCAATCCGCGTCACAAACCCTTCCCCGCCGAACAAGCTGCTGAAAATACCGCCCGCCAACTGGATGTTCAGCGTCAACTGTGGGTCGTAGGCCACCAAATGAGCCGTGTCCACGATGTACTCCCCGCTGACCTCCTTCTCCAGCAGCTCTCCATAGGCCCCGTACCACAGAGTGCCTGAGCCCGTCACCGCCAGCTTGAACAAACCCTCTCCCGCGAACCACGACTTGAAACCCGCCCAGCGCGCCTTGAGTTCAAGCCCCGGCGTGCTGGCCACGTATGCCCCCGGCTGCAGGCAGATCGTCTGGCCGCTCAACTGCACCTCGCGCAGGTTGCCCGGCGTGGCCTGCACCAGCGTTACCCGACGCTCGCCGGAAGCGCGGTTGGTGAAGTGGTTCACAAACAGAGACTCCCCGCCAAAGAACTTCTTGAACAACCCGCTAAAAAACCCGCCGTTGAACTTCGCGTCCATGTCCAGATCCGCCGCCATGCTGCTCATCGCATCACTCTCCGCCACCACCGTCTCTCCTGGGTTCAAGTCCACGTGGAGATAGGCAAAGGCCGGTCCACCCTCAATTTTCGTCTGCATGGTTTTAAATCAACGCCGTTCCTTCAGGGCCGCCCGCAGCTTTTCCTTGAACGCCGAATAGTTCAAGTCAATTGGCTCAAAATCACTACCCTCAACGCCCGCGTTCAAATGCTGCATTTTCTCAATCCGCTCCGCCGTCGCCGGATGCGTACTCAGGATGTCCGGGATCGCGCCCGCTCCCATCTTTTCCTGTTCCTCCTCCATCTTTCTGAAAAACGCCTCCATCCCTCGCGGATCAATCCTCGCCCTCATCAAATACTCGAACCCCACCGCGTCCGCCTCCCGCTCGTGGTCCCGTGAAAACTTCATCCGCAACAACATCGGCGCATTGTTCGCCACCACCGCCAGCAGCCCCGTCGCGTCCCCAAACAACGCCGTCACCAATGCGTACAGACCCGCCGCCTCAATCATGTTCCGCACACTGTGCTGCTCTGTCACATGCGCCAGTTCATGCGCCATCACCCCCGCCACTTCCTCCGCCGAATCCGCCGCCAGCAGCAACCCCGTATGGATCGCCATTGTCCCCCCCGGCAACGCAAACGCATTCAATGAGTCTTCCTGCACAATGTGAAACTTGAACTCATAACGCGAACTCCCAATCCCCTCCACCAGCCGCTTGGCAATCTTGTCAAAATCAGCCCGCATCTCCGCATTCTCCACCACCTTGCCCTTCCCAATTCGCTTGAACACCGTCTCTCCCAGCTGCTCCTCCCAGGACACCGGCACCTGCTCCGCCACTTTTCCCACAATCCAGCCGCGCGCAACAAACAACCCCGCCAACGCCAGCAACGGCACCAGGAACAACAACGCCAGCCCCGTCGCCGCCAGCATCCGACGTCGCCGAATACCGCCCAGCATCTCCGCCACTCGTGGATCTCGCGCCAAGTCCGGATGCTTCAGCACCGCCCCATCCGCCGTGAACATCGCCCAGCCCTGCCGGCTGGAGTGTTTAAAGAAAACCAACCGATTGGCTGCCCCGCCCCGCTCCACCTCAATCCCCGAGATAGGCAGCGAAACCTCCACCCCGTCACCACTGAAATGCACCACCCCACCCCGCACGGAAACCTTCCCCGCCAAACGCCCCCCCGGCAATTCCTCCGCCATCGCCCCACCTTCAAATACATCCTGTCGACGCCCATCCATCACGCGACTCCTTGTCTCCCCCGAAGCCCGTCAAAAGCAAGCCCAATCACCCTTTCAAATTCTCGCCCCAGCACCAGAATCATATCGCAACTCTTTCGCCTCCCGCATATTCGGTTAACCTCCACACGAACCCCACAGGATAAAAAATATCACCAAGCCCCACCACACACATCCCAGACTGTCACTACCTATTCCCTGGTTATTTTCCTTCGGCAACTTGTCGCGCGTTGGATCCATCTTGTCACCCGCCACATGCCCGCAAGTTGTGCACCGGTATGTCCCGTACCACGCAATCATTCGACCATGCCCACTGGGGCAATGGCTTGCCTGATGAGCATCACTCTCGCCCTTAGCTCCGCGTGCCCAAACAGCTTTTGTTAAGACTCCGTCATTTACATATCCGCACGTCCAGCAACGCAGCCGCCCCTCCCATGCCTTCAACGGCCCATGCCCATTCGGACACGTTTTCACGCCTTTCGAGGATTTTTCCTCAGCCTTCCCTTTTTCTTTGAGCCGATCCCTAATATACACTGCTATCTTTTCGCAATTCCGGGATTGCTCCTGATAATTTGTGTCGCTCGTCCGCTCATTTTTCTCCGCGAAATCCAACGCCGTCATCCCATCTTTGTTCTTCGCCCCCAAGTTGGCCCCGCGATCAATCAGGATTTTCGCCACCTCAAGGCGCCCATTTACGGCAGCCTTCATCAACGCGGTTTCCCCATTCACGTCGTGTGGATCCAAGGCCGCCCCTTCCTCAACCAAAACTTTGGCCTGCTTCCCCTCCCGACAATCGTGCAGCGGTGTGGCTCCCTCCTCATCCCTTGCATTCACATGCGCACCACTGACAATCAGAACGATCGCCACATCTTCATTCATACAACAATGCAGCGGCACCTTCCCATCTTCATTCCGCGCATTCACATCCGTCCCCATGTCAACCAACACCTCCGCCACCTTGGCGCTGGAGACGTAGTGCAACAGGGACCCCTTTGAGTCCTGCGCATTCACATCCGCTTTTTTGGACTCGATCAAAGAGCGCACTTCATCCGCATCCGTTGAGTCAAAGCGAATAAAATGAAACTCCTCCTCCGAAAGCCTGATCTCTGGTTCTTCCTCGAGAATCTCCTCCACCACCGCTTCCTCGGGGACCTCCTTTACCTCAGGCGGTTTCTCGGGAATCGCATCAGGCTCTTCCAGCTCAGCCGGCGGTTCTCCTCTCAGTTCCGCCAGCACTTTCTCCGCATCGGCATGCCCCAGCATGCGTGCCTTCTCAAACCACTCCTCTGCCGCCGACAAGTCCTTCTCCACCCGCACCCCATCCCGACACATCTCCCCCAACTCAAACAATGCCTCTTTATCGAACTGGTACAGTCCTCGCGTGACCAATTCCTCGTAACGGGCATCCATCACCAAATCATAATCCTCACCCCTCTCCGCAGCTACTACAAAACCGCCTCTCTTTTGGAGTCACCCAGCTCAACTTGACCCATCCCGCGCCTCGATCTTCGCGTGTATGAAATCCGAGTGATCCACATGGATCAACCCCGCCACCCGGCGAATCAGGTGCTCCTCATACTTGTCCAGGTTGCCGTCTGCAAACGCCACTCGCCACATCGCCTTTAAAATTTCATACTTCTGCCCGCGCGAGCAATTGGCGTTGATCAACTGCGTGTGCGGAAACATCGAAGTGCCCTCCGTCACCTCCGTCTCCGCCGCCGCCATCAACTCCTCCACCAACCCTGCCTCCACTTCCAGCACCTCCCGGATCGCCTTGGTCGTGGCCTCTCTCTCTCGCTCATCATCCGCATAATCCGCGCGCGCCACCTCCACTAACAAAGCCGCACACGCCAGATTCAGGTCCGCCTCCGGCAATTCCCGCGGCTCTTCCCCTTCCGCCTCACCGCCCAAAAACGTCTGCAACCTTGCCAAAACACTCATGCCCAGAACCTATCCCGAGGCCACCACCCCTTTCAACACTTGCCCGACCCGGGAAAATCATAAACCCTTTCCACGCATGAAATTCCCGTTGATCCCCGCCCTTATCGCCCTCGCCTCTCTCGCCGGATGCGCCACCGGCCCCACCCCTTGGCAACCCCACAAGAACGCCATTTTTTCCTACCTCGGCAACGCCGCCCAAGGAGCCCCCACCGACCCCGCGCCCACCCGCGCCGATGTCTCCTACGGCGACCATGAGCGCCACCGGTTCGATTTCTGGCAGGCCCAAGGTGAAGGGCCGCGCCCCCTGTTCCTGTACTTTCACGGTGGCGGCTTCGGCTTCGGCAACAAATGGGAACTGCGCCCCAGCGTTCTTCGTTCCATTCTCAACCAGGGCATCTCGGTCATCTCCTGCAACTACCGCCTCGTCGAATCCGGTCCTCTGCCCCAACCTCTCCATGATGGTGCCCGCGCCCTTCAACACATCCGCCACCACGCCGCTGATTTCAACATCGACCCCAACCGCATCGCCTGCGGCGGCTATTCCGCCGGCGGCCTCATGTCCCTTTGGCTCGCCTTTCATAACGACCTCGCCGACCCCGACAGCCCCGATCCCATCGCCCGCCAATCCACCCGTATCACCTGTGCCGCTGTCAGCGATGCCCCCACCCACCTCGTTGCCCCGGAAGTCTACGGCTGGTTTCAGGTTCCCCACCTGCGTGAATTTCCCAGCACCCGCCGCTGCTTCGAGATCAAGTCACTGGAGGAACTTCACGATCCCCGCGTCGTCGATCTCGCCCGCCAAGTCTCTCCTTACACCCACGTCAGTCCCGGCGATCCCCCTGTCTACCTCGCCCACACCGGCCGCAACCGTTCCGTCAACCGTTTCACCCTGCCCACTATCTGGGTCCACCACCCCCTCTTCGGCATCAAGCTCCGCCAACGCATTCACGACGCCGGCAACCAATGTACCCTCCACTACCGCAACGGCCCGCCGCCCGCACAGGATCCTATCACCTTTCTCACCCAACACCTCACCCCCTAACAACCCGCCCGCGGCAGGCATCCACCATTGCCAACCGCCACCCTGCAATCTACCGTCCCACCCATGACCAACGATGCCCCGTACGTCCTCGCCGTCACCGGCAGCCTCCACCAAAAATCCGTCACCCGCGCCGCTATCCGGCACACCACAAAGCTTCTGGAACAACACGGCTGTACCATTGATCCCCTCGACCTCGCCAACGAAACCCTGCCTCTCGTCAACACCGACACCACCTTCACCGCCGACTACTACGCCGTGCTCAAGGAACGCGTCCTCCGCGCCGATGTTTTTCTCCTTGGCACCCCTGACTACCACGGCGGCATGAGCGGGGCCCTCAAGAATTTCCTCGACCATTTCTGGAAGGAATTCACCGGCAAACTCTTCGCGCCCATCGTGGCCAGCCACGAGAAAGGCCTTACCGCCCACGATCAAATCCGCACCGCCGCACGGCAATGCTACGCTTGGACCCTCCCCTACGCCGTCTCCTTCCATGAAAAAGAAGACATCACCGACGGCCAAGTGACCAGCGACCACCTGAAAACCCGCCTCGACATGATGGCTCAAGACATCCGCAACTATGGCGCCATCCTCGCCGCCCAACGCGCCCAAGACCTCGCCGGCACCACCCCCGGATTCCTCGCCGCCCTGCGGAAATAGCCGGCAAAACCTCGGCAACCTCCCTGACTGAAACCCAACCGGAACAACCGGCGTGGTTCCGCTTGAGCGAGTTCAAATGATCCGGAAATCTTTCGTAATTTTTTTGTAAGAAAATCCTCCAGATCTGGGATGTATAGGTGAAGGTAAATTCAACTTTTTGGCCATGAAGACAATTGAACACAAAAACCGGTCTTTTTGGACAAACCTAACCCTTATCATGGCCATAGCTTGGGTTGGGCTCGCCTTTCAGGTTGAGGGGCAACAACGGCTGCCACAACCCAATGTAGCTTCCAACCAGAATGTTCCTCCTGGACGACAACAAGCTTGGACCGCGTTTGTGGGCCAATTTAACCGGATTGACCTGAATTATATCGGACTCAGTGCCCAAACAGTTTTGACTGATTTTGGATACCCCGACAGCCACTCGTGGCAAAACTCAACTTGGACCTACAGCAATCTGACGATTTACAATCCCGCTGCCAGAAAAACCTACACCACCGTCACCTTCACGGTTTACAACCAACACATCCTAGCGGCTCGGGTATACTAGTCTTCACCCTTTCACCCGAAGATTTGCACGGTTCCGCGCGGGTTACTGGTTTTTACTGTTGCGTGTTTCTTTGAACCAAACCTTCCAGAGAGAAGCAAAATTGAGCGCGGCGTAGACACTGCCCTCGGGCAATTTTAACTTACGCCATGGGAGCACTGGATTCCTGTGCCGGAGCAGCTTGAGTTTCAGCCTCGGACTGGGCCACGGGCGTAGGAATCATGCCGTAAGGGGGCAGGATTTTTTCCACGGCCACCTTGTTCAAGCGCGCGAAATCCGGCAGGCCATCGAGCTTGGGCAGGTGCAGTTCGCCTTGGATGAGGGGCTTGACGTAACGGATGAATTTCTCGTTGGGCAGAAATCCGTCTTCCTCGATCCAGTCACGTGGGATGAGGCGTTCCTGGTTGGCAATGTCGCCCAAGGGCTGCAGGCCGGTGTTCCAGCGGTAGGGATCTTCGCCCACGCGGACGATCTTGACCATGAACCCACTCTCGCCGCTGACGGCCGCGCGCACGGCGGCCTCACCGCACTCGGTAGCCTCCTCCACATCCGTCTCGCTGGCGGCATGGGCGGCGGCGCGCTGAGCATAGCCGAGCTTTACCGTGCGGGTTTTCAGGTCCAGTTCGGCCTTCACGATTTCCGCCAGCCGATCGGCCGCGCCCGAAAGCACGGGATGGCCAAAGGCATCCAGATTGGTCTTGTCCGCGCCGATCTCCTCACCTTGGGCATCCTTCAACCCCTCGCCCACGACCACGACGCAATATTTCAGCGCGCCAATGACGTGGCGGACCCGGCTAAGGAACGCCGCCTGATCAAAGGGCACCTCCGGCAACAGAATGATGTGGGGGGGATCATTCGCGGCGCGCTTGGCCAGCACCGTGCCAGCGGCAATCCAGCCGGCAGCCCTGCCCATGACCTCGATGATGCAGCAGGCACCATCGTCGGTCGCCATGCTGCCCACGTCACAGCCCACCTCCATGACCGTGGTGGCGTTGTAGCGCACCACGCTGCCATAGCCCGGGGTGTGGTCAGTGTGCGGCAGGTCGTTGTCAATGGTCTTGGGCACGCCAATCACGCGCAGGTCATAGTTGCGCTCTTGGGCGGCAAGATGAATCTTGTGCGCCGTGTCCTGCGAATCGTTGCCGCCGGCGTAAAAGAAGTAACGGATGTTGTGAGCCTGGAAAACATCCAGCACACGCTGAATGTCCGCCGCGGCCTGTTCCGGCTTGTTCTTGAAATCAATCTTGTAACGGCATGTACCCAACGCGGCCGCGGGGGTGTGCTTCAGCCGCTGGATCGCCTTGGTGTTCTCCTCGCCAATATCGATGATGTCCTCACGCAGAATTCCGTAAATGCCGTTCAGCCCGCCGTAAATCTCCTCGATGCACTCGTGCCGGCCCGCCTCCTGGATGACGCCCGCAACGCTCGCATTGATCACCGCCGTGGGTCCGCCGGATTGGGCGACCAATAAATTTCCTGATAGTTCAGCCATGATTTTGTTCGTGGAAAGAGCCACAGATCATGCCAGCCCTTTATGACAGTGTCAAAATGATTCGGCTTCACCCAACCAACTTCGAACATCTTGTAACTGGAAGCATCCCACACCAACGGGCCTTGAACCATTCCCCCATTCTCTGCTAGGCTCTCCGGCTCACCACATGGGACACAGTTTATACCATAAGGTTTTTGACCGGCATTGTGTGGGGCAGTTGCCTTCGGGGCAGTATCAGCTTTTCATCGGGCTGCATCTGATCCACGAGGTCACCTCGCCGCAGGCGTTTGCGATGATTCGCGAACAGGATCTTTCCGTGCCGTTCCCCGAGCGCACCTTTGCCACGGTGGACCACATCATCCCCACCACCGGCGCCGGGCGCCAGCGGCCGTTGCAGGATCTGCTGGCTGAGGAGATGCTCCAGCACATTGAGCAAAATACCGCCGATCATGGCATCAATTTTTTCTCACCGGAAAAAGGCGAGCAGGGCGTGGTGCACGTCGTCGGCCCCGAGCGCGGGCTGACGCAGCCGGGCATGACCATTGCCTGCGGCGACTCACACACCTCCACGCATGGCGCCTTTGGCACGCTGGCCTTCGGCATCGGCACCAGCCAGGTGGCCGATGTGCTGGCCACGCAAACGCTCGCGATGGCCAAGCTCAAGGTGCGCCGCATCAATTTCACCGGTCAACTCAAGCCCGGGGTTTACGCGAAGGATGTCGCGCTCGCTTATATCAACCGCCTCGGCGTGAATGGTGGTGTGGGCTTCGCGTACGAATTCGGCGGTGAGGTCATCGACCGCATGACGATGGAAGAGCGCATGACCGTTTGCAACATGTCCATCGAGGGCGGCGCGCGTTGCGGTTATGTGAACCCCGACCAAACCACCTTCGATTACCTCAAGGGCCGCGACTACTGCCCCGAGGGCGAGGCGTGGGATCGCGCCGTGGCTGATTGGCAAAGCCTCGCCAGCGATGCTGATGCTGAGTACGACGACATCGTTGAAATTCGCGGCGAAGACATCGAGCCTTTCGTCACGTGGGGCATCACGCCCGCGCAATCCGTCGGCGTGGCGCAGGAACTGCCCGCGGTCGATTCCTTTGCCGAGGCCGACCAACTCGTCGTGCGCGAGGCCTACGAGTACATGAGTTTCGAGGAAGGCCAACCCATCGCCGGCACACCCGTCAATGTCGTCTTCATCGGCTCCTGCACCAACGGTCGCTTATCCGACCTGCGCGAGGCGGCGAAGTTCGTCAAAGGCAAAAAAGTCGCCGACGGCGTGCGCGCCCTTGCCGTGCCCGGCTCACAGGAAGTCGCCCGCCAAGCCATCGACGAAGGGCTCGACAAGGTTTTCGATGAAGCCGGTTTCCAATGGCGCGAAGCCGGCTGCAGCATGTGTCTCGCGATGAATCCGGATCAACTTTCCGGCAACGAAATCAGCGCCAGCACCTCCAACCGAAATTTCAAAGGCCGCCAAGGCTCCCCCACCGGCCGGACGCTTTTAATGAGCCCCGCCATGGCCGCCGTGGCTGCGGTGGAGGGGAAGGTGACGGATGTACGGGAGCATTTGACATAAACGTGCTGCCGGCATCTTGCCGGCAGAAAAACCCACTGCCGGCAAGATGCCGGCAGCACAAAAAATGGCAGGCGAAATTATAAATGAAATCACCGGGCCCGGCATTCCGCTGCGGGGCAACGACATCGACACCGACCGCATCATCCCCGCGCGGTTTTTGAAATGCGTTACCTTCGACGGCATCGGCGAGCACGCCTTTGCCGACGATATCAAGGGCCTTGCCGCGAAAGGCGAAACCCATCCCTTCGCCGACGCCCGCTATTCCAATGGAGCCATC